>OOGD01000072.1_pt1 | contig 24408 bp, 21 predicted proteins | sample 1670381 | NCBI WGS metagenome assembly OOGD01 (sample SAMEA98146918, study PRJEB22522) | marine metagenome | biome: marine biome; feature: marine water body; material: sea ice | place: Arctic Ocean | collected 14-Sep-2015 | depth 1.3 m | reverse complement strand
GTTGTTATTACATCTGATGTAATAAATTAATGAAATCCAATTAATGCTTTGTGCTTTTTATTAAGTATTTGTTGGGTAACTAATGTGTAACTTGGATAAATAACGACCTTTTGGTTCATTGTTTTCCAATCAACCAAGAGGTTTTAACATGGCAGATTTACTGGGTCGCGTTCACTGCAAACAATTTTATTTATTAATATTGATGACTCTATTTATATCCAGTTGTGGTGACGACAACGACGACACAATACAACCAATCCCGGTTGCAAACTCTGCACCTGCTATCAGTTCAGCAGATACGGATACAGCTTCTATAGGAACTCTTTTTAATTATACTCTGACTGCAACAGATGCAGATGGCGATACATTAACTTATCAGGCCTCTCTTTTGCCTGCATGGTTAACATTCGATGCTGCAATCGCGGAGCTTAGTGGTACTCCACCTGCAGGAAGTGCAGGTGACTACCAAGTTACATTAGCCGCTAGTGATGGTATGAACTCAACACCTGTATTTTTGACTATTAGTATTGCTAATAGTGCCCCCGTTATTACCAGTACGGCTGGCAATAATGGCGTTATTGGAAGTGCATACTCTTACACTCTTACTGCAAATGATGCCGATGCTGATACGCTTATTTACTCATCTGTAACCTTGCCTACTTGGGCCGCATTTGATGCTGCTTCAGGGGTATTAACTGGGACGCCTACAACAGCAGGTGACTCTGAAGTTGAATTATCAGTCAGTGACGGTGAAGCATCGGTTAACCAAAAGTTTACTCTTGTGGTCACCAATACTCCATCAGTCGTAATCAGTTTTGACCAAGCAGTCGTTTTCTCAGACTTCGGTGGTACTGTTACAGACGTCATTGCGAACCCTGACCAAACTGGTATTAATACCAGCGATGAAGTTGGTCGTATGCAAAAGTTTGCAGGCGAAGTATTTGGTGGCACAACCATATCTTTAAACGACCCTCTTACTCTTGCGGCGAAGTTACTCTTTGGGCAAGAAATATCCTCACAATTTTTAAGTGCTAAATCTATTGCCGCAAGCAATGTATTTACCCTTAAAGTATGGTCACAACGTCAAGTAGCTCTTACCTTTAAACTGGAAGGTGATGTAGACGCGAATGATGTCGAAAGAGTAGTCACTCACGACGGTACAGGTTGGGAAGTATTAAGCTTTGATTTTACCGATGTCACAGGCACAGGTTATACCGCAATAACATTGATTTTTGACAACGGTGTGGTGGGTGATGCGGCTGACGATGCGGCTAACTGGACCTTTTATTTTGATGATATGGTTATACCCGTAGCAGCTGACGACACAACTGGTGGTGACACAGCCGCGAGTATCGTTAACGGTCTTGAAAATGCACTTGATTCGTATACTTTTGGAAACTTCGAAGGCGGCGCAGCAAGTGTTATTGCAAACCCTGACGCTTCTGGTATCAACACCAGCGCACAAGTCGGTCAAATGGTGAAATCTGCTGGAGCAACTTATGGCGGCAGCACGTTAACTCTTGACAGCGCAGTTGACATACCCGCAGACGCCATCATTACCATGAAGGTATGGTCGCAACGTGCAGTTGACGTATTGTTTAAACTTGAAGGTGGACCAGTAGGTGAAGTCACTACAGCACACAGTGGTTCAGGTTGGGAAGAGTTGAGTTTTGACTTTACCGGTATTTCAGGTGAAGGCACAACTGGTGTCACCCTAATCTTTGATAACGGCACAGCGGGTGATGCAGAAAACGATGCAGTAAACTGGACCTTCTACTTTGATGACCTCACATTCCCTGTAGCAGCTGACGACACAACTGGTGGCGACACAGCCGCGAGTATCGTTAACGGTCTTGAAAATGCACTTGATTCGTATACTTTTGGAAACTTCGAAGGCGGCGCAGCAAGTGTTATTGCAAACCCTGACGCTTCTGGTATCAACACCAGCGCACAAGTCGGTCAAATGGTGAAATCTGCTGGAGCAACTTATGGCGGCAGCACGTTAACTCTTGACAGCGCAGTTGACATACCCGCAGACGCCATCATTACCATGAAGGTATGGTCGCAACGTGCAGTTGACGTATTGTTTAAACTTGAAGGTGGACCAGTAGGTGAAGTCACTACAGCACACAGTGGTTCAGGTTGGGAAGAGTTGAGTTTTGACTTTACCGGTATTTCAGGTGCAGGCACAACTGGCGTCACCCTAATCTTTGATAACGGCACAGCGGGTGATGCAGAAAACGATGCAGTAAACTGGACCTTCTACTTTGATGACCTCACATTCCCTGTAGCGGCTGACGCTGGCACAGGCGGTGGAGCTGACGGTACTGAACTAACGGTTAACGGTAACTTCGAAGCTGGTGACCTTTCTAATTGGATAGCGACTGCTAACGGTGGCACCATTACTGCTGAAAACACAGCAGTTACTGATAATAGTTGGGCGGCTTATCTGGTTGCTGGTCCTACAAATGCTCCAGCCCTAAGTCAAGTTGGTCTTGCTGCCGGCTCAGTTAATGTAGGTGACACAATCGATATTTCGTTTGACATGTGTGGAACGGCAGCGGATGGCGGCGTAATATTTCCTGCGTTACTTTCTGAGTTTGGTGGTGATACTGGCGCTGACAGAGAACTCCTAGCGACAATTGCTAGCCCGCCTTCCGTCTGGACACGCTATTACTATAGTACTGTTGCGGGTGGTCCGAATGCTAATGTCACCGGTGGTGTATCGCTACAGTTTGACGTGGTATGTGGTGGTGATGCAACTTGCTCTGCTGCAGCTTACTTCGACAATGTTTCTGTCACTATTGGTGGTGGTCCTGTAGCTGGTACCGCAAGCGGTAATAGCTGTATAGCAGGTGGTGGTAGTTCAACAAACGATTCACCTATCGATTTTGAAGGTGCTGCAGATACCTATGCTTTTACAGATTTTGATGGCGGCGAAGTTACTATTGTAGCTAATCCAGGTGTCGCAGGTAACGATAGTGTTCAAGTAGGTAAAATGCTAAAGAATGCTGGGCAACCATGGGGTGGCAGCACCTTAGCTCTAAACAGTCCAATAGACCTAGCAGATGGTGATGTATTTACTTTACAAGTTTGGTCAGACCGTGTGGTTAATGTGCTGTTTAAACTTGAAGGTACACCTAACCAAGAAAGAGACATGAATCATGGTGGAACAGGTTGGGAAACACTTAGTTTTGACTTTACTGGCAGCACAAGTACAGGCGTAAATGGAGTCACCTTAATTTTCGACAACGGCACTATGGGTGCTGGTGGTGATGATTGGACGTTCTACTTTGATAATATGACCCTTCCTGATACAAGTACTGGTGGTGGTGATACCGGCGGTAGTTCAGGTAGTGGTTTATCAGCTATTGATTTCGAATCCGGTGGTGCTGGTGCTTCATATGCTTGGGCAGTATTCGAAAATTCTGACAATCCAGCTCTAGAGATCATTGCGAATCCTGATATGTCAGGTGCTAATACGTCAGCTACTGTGGCTAAATTTACTGCCAGAGTAGATGGACAAGCCTACGCAGGTGTCGAAAGTGCACATGGAGATTTTGGCCCCCTAACCCTAGATGCAACCAACAGCACCGTTAAAATCATGGTGTGGAAGTCTGTTGTTAGTGATATAGGTATTAAATTTGCTATAGCAAACGGTGGTGCAAAGGCTGAAATAAAAGTATCTAATACTCAGATAAATCAGTGGGAAGAAATAACGTTTGATTTATCTGCCAACATTGGTGCAGCTGAATCAATTAACATTGATCAAATCATCATCTTCCCTGACTTTAATGTTAGAGCCGCAGAAACCGTCACTTACTTTGACAACATTACTTTTGGAAACTAATCTGACGCTTTATAAAGTACGCAGATAATCTAAATCTAAAAAGAGACTATCCGATAATCGGCTAGTCTCTTTTTTAATGAAGTAACAAAATATCTTATCTCAATAACATTACCCATTAATGAACAATACTTAGACTAACAAACGTCATATCTCTTACTTAACAGCCCTTCGCTATTCACTCGACCTAACCCAAATTAAGGGTTCCATGTTTTTAAAATCTATTTACTGCTCGTACTAAAGTCCTCCTCATCAAGTGTTAACTGAGTGTGAAATTATTTATTAATATCAGTTTTGATTTAATAAGCTTGTTTTAGCTTTCAATAATAATGGCATTTACTGGATATAAAGTGTTGTAAGCGCGTTAATAATTGACAGCCTTTTAATGGTCTTTTTAAAACTATCGAGTGATTTTTACGGTTTTTAAAAAGCTTGCTGATATTGAACAATAGTTCGTCACAATTTTTTCTCTATTACATTACTCGTGAAATGTTGAACGAGATAAATTTGATAATAAAAATATGAAAATGAATTATATTTTTTGTGTGGATCATTTAGGTAAGGAAGCTTTCAGAATCAACACAATGTGAAAAGTAGATACACACTTAAATACGTATCAAAATAAACCAACCGCCCTCTGCGAGTGAAGATTGACTGTTAAATAAACTATAAATGAATATAGATAAACAGATATAAAACTTTTATGACCCTGCCATGAAGGCATTGAAACACTCGTCCTCTTGTGTCTTGGTAATTATAGCTACGAACGCAGTAATCAAGTACATATCTGGCTCAGCATTGCTCACATATTAATTTATGATTACTTTGTAACCATTGACCCAGCCTTTTAAGAGCGTGAAATAATAGAAAATAACTTTTTTTGGCTCAGGTTGTCTCATGTTCATTTATGCAAAAATGATGCTGTGTTGATGGTTAATCACACCTGGCATAATATTAACGATATGACGTGCCCTCCCCCTATTTTCGATGGTTGTTTGAGTATCACCCATTGCCTTCAAAATCGTTCTAGAATAAAAGTACCTCGAACAATAATAAAAAATGTAATAATTCTATGAGTAAAAATCTATGCTCATCTATGACTCATTCCGAATTACCAAAAGAGACAGATCCTGGTACTGATAAATACCAGCTATTCAGTGCTTTAGTCGAAACAGTAGACGCAGCCACCTACGTATTTTAGATGAACTACACATTAACCAGATTGAATTAGAGTTGCAAAACGAGAAGCTTATTAATACAAGAAACTACGCTGAACAGGCCGCAGTAAGTTGCACTGAACTCTATAATTTTGCCCCGGGGCTATGTTACTTTTAATATTAATGGGGACATTATCCACAAAAACTTCGCTGCTGTTCGGCTTTTAGGAATGGAGTGGAATACAATAATCTACAAGGTGTAAGATTGGCGGCGTTTGTGGTTCAAGACGACCTGCATAAATTCAGTAATCTGCTTTAGATCTTAAATGCTTATAACATCCAAACAGTTTGTGGAATTTGACTTACGGGCAAAGAAGCAAAAACTGTTCAGAAGAATATCAGCGTCGATGAACATTATTCAAAATATCGCTTGGTGTTAACCGATACTACTAAGCTTAAAAGAGCTGAAGTTAAGGTGCAACTCGCAGCAAGTGTTTTCACATCTCCCCGTGAAGGCATCATGAAAACGAATGCCAATGAAACTATTCTTTAGATCAACCATACATTTTTGCACATTGCAGCCTTCGGTCTTAGAGAAACAGCAAGCAAAAACTCAGCAATGCTTCAGTCGGACCATCTGTCGCCTGAATTTTATGATTCCATGCAACACTAGTTAGAAAAGTTACTGGTAAGCCAAGGTGAAGAGCAAGAGAAAAAGTGGCGACGTTTACCCTAAAAATTTAGTCATTAGTGCCTTTCGTGATAATACTAGTAAGTCTCAACGTTACGTCACGTTACGTTTATTTCTTTTTTTATTTATCTATTTATTTACCAACATTACTTATTTGAAAGCACATCAGCAGCAACTAGATCAAGCGGCATATTACTGTGTATTAACAAATCGTCCAAATCGAGCGCTATTAGCTGACCACTTATCTATAGCACTTCTTTGATTTAACAGACATTCTAAGAAACCACCCATTTTTATGCAGACATGGACGGTTTTAATTACATTTACGACAATTATAGACATAACACGGGAGACAAACTATTAGTCTGTTCACAGTACATGAGGGATGCATTACGTGAATGTGACACCCTTGAGTTTATCGGTGGCGATGAGTTTATGGTTGAGCTAGATGATTTGGAAATGCCTAACGATTGTAAGCCTACACTTGAACGACTTCAGAAAGTCGCATCACAAACCATTTGTTTAAGTGATGTTTTGTTAAATTTTTCTGCAGGCATGGATGTCGCTATTTATCCACAAAGCGGGGGGGGGGAAATAGCGACTTACTAATATGTCAGGCTAATCAAATCATGCGCATCGCCAAAGAAAGTAGTAAGAATCGATACCATTTTTGATATACACACGAGTATTGAGGCCAGAAGACTGCACAAAAATATAAACTTGCTACGCCAAGCATTTGCACAAGTCGAGTTTTTTTGTATTACCAACCTAATATCAATATGAGCTCAATATGGGTTCATATTGAGGACGCTAAGAGTGGAAGGGGTCGAGGTGTCATTACCGAAGGAGTAGAAACGGTTGCTCATGCCGCCAAGCTACTATTCATAGAGTGCGAGATACAGCAAGGTTATGCTACTGCAAGGCCTAGTCGTCAACTGAACTACCTTGATGGGTAAAAAGCTAGCACGAAGATCCTGTTAAGCAAGCTAAATAAGCATTTACATTGACAATCGGCATCCGTCTTGAATGTTAACAAATAAAACGAATTATAAGACAATAAGACAATCGGACTGAATAATTTATCGATTATCAGATTACATATGTGTGGGTTGCTCTAAGACTGTTGTAAAGCAATCCTCCCAGTTTTTACTGCTTGCTTAACCAATTTTATCTCTGGTGCCAGTTTAAATAAGTCACCATTGAGTCCAGTTAGGCTTCGTGGCACATGACTTAAACGTGCCATATCTGCGTTAGCTTGCATATGCTCAACTTCCCCATGTGTGGGTATAGCAATTTGTGGGCGCACCCATTCATACATTTGTTTTAGCTCTTCTTGACAAGGATGCCCTGAGGCATGAATTGGTAATTCTGAGTCATCAGCCATAAGGGTTTTGATTTTACGTGCTTTAAAAGCTTTCAATAGGTTTTCGATTGGCTTTTCATTTCCGGGTATCACAATAGAGCTGAACATTACTAGGTCTCCTTCCTCTAAAGAAACATTTCGATATGTGTCTTTGGCCAATTGATTTAATGCAGCTCTTGGCTCACCTTGACTACCTGTTGCTACCGCCAACACCTCGTTTGGTAATAAGTATCCAGCGTTGAAAGCATCGAGTACGGGTAAGTCATCTGGCCAGTGCCCAGTGGCTTTTGCTGCTCCTACTGTGTTTTGCAAAGAACGGCCAAACAGTGCAAAGTAACGCCCTGTTTCTTTTGCAATTTTTGCCAACGTTATCAAGCGTGCAATATTGCTGCTGAAACACCCCACTACAACCCGTCCTTTTGTTTTTGATACAGCTTGTTTCAAACCTTTATAACATTGTTGCTCAGACACAGAATGGCCTTCGCGAATGGCGTTGGTTGAGTCGCACACCATGGCTAATATATTTTGTTTACCCAATAACTTAAAAGGATGAGCGTTAAAGGGTTTGTCTGTCACGGGTGCAAGGTCAATTTTCCAATCTGCGGTATGAAAAACACTACCCGCTGAGGTTCTAATTACAAAGGCATGGGGTTCTGGTATTGAGTGCGTAATCGATACCCACTCAACATTAAACTCACCAATATTGACACGTTCACCACTGTTTATTTCGATAATCGGAATTTTATCGCCTAATCCACCACGAGCAAGTTTTCTGCGTAATATTTCAGCAGTATACTTGGTGGTGTAAACAGGACATTTGAATCGACGCCATAAAAAAGGTAGAGCACCAATATGATCTTCATGGGCATGAGTAATCACAATACCCGCTAACTGTTCTTTGCGCTGACTAATAAACCAAGGATCGGCAGCGACTATTTCATGTTTATGCAGCCCAGGTTTTTTAGATTCAGCTTCTGTACAAAGTGGGCTATTAAAAGTTATGCCACAATCCATCATCAACCATTGCCCGGCATGTCCATAAAGATTCATGTTCATGCCTATTTCGCCCGTTCCACCTAAAGGCAGAAACCACAGATCTTTATCAGTTGGTGTGAGTGAATGAATAATAAATTCCTAATATATATCAATCTAAATATGAAATGAGCAACGCTTGATGGCCCTGCTATATAATGAAACAATAATTGTAAAAACTATACGGTCATTGTTAAGGATACGATCTAAACAGTATTAACTCTATGCGTAAACAATACTTCTAAAATAGTTTAAGGTGACAATGTTTAGGAATGATGAAGTATAACTAACACAGTAAATTCATACTATTATTCACTAACAAAACTAGCTAAATCTTCTCCCAAACTAGTCATTGGTTTTTCAACAACTCGGCCTAATTCAACTTCACCTTGCAGCAAAATAATGGTCGGTGAAAACATCAAACCATATTGTCGGTGCAAATTACTTGGTTCCTGTTTGTTATAATTGATGCCGTGTAACGACAAACTTTTCAACTCAACGCCAGATAAATCGATAAGTTTTAATAACCTAGGCACTTCACGCTCACTGTCGTGACACCATGTGCCAAACAATACGAGCAAAGACTTGCCCGATAAAGATTTTATTGCAGTAATTTCAGCTGAGGTAGGCTGGTATTGTTCATAAGCGGCACGAAATTGTGGGTATCCTTTAATAAGTTGTTTGGCTGATATCGAGCCACTCAAAAAGTCTGGATTAGGCGACGCTTGCTCTGTGGATTTACAACCTACCGACAGAGCCATTAAAATAGCCAAAAATAGCATTTTCATATTGATATCCTTTTAGTTTATTTGTATCGCAGCCTACCTAATTTTTGAGTAAAAAAGAACACTGTAAAGTAAACATAAAAATAGATACTTTTACGCGTTCGAGCTGCTCAAATAATAAGACTGCATCTCTCATTATTAAATTGATATGTAAAATCAGTTGTATCGCTAATCATTTATTTTTTTGACAAGTTTAATGATTATGATGCTGATTAATCTTTCGCACCTCACCCGGTAGTGAAAAATAATTCTGGCCACTAGATTTAAGCTGTCTTGGAATTGCGATGGGCACATGAATACCGATACTATTTTTAGTATTAAGTATATTGCTGAGAATATCTCTGCCCTCAGCCGAAAAATAAAACCAATAAGGCGGCAATGCTGCATCACTGACCCGCTTTTGCCAATGGTCTTTAAATGGCAAAAAATGGTCTGCATCTGGGTCGGCATCTCCCATGTGCATTACAGTAATAGACGTATCTAAGTGTGTTAAGGTCACTCTAAAAACTAAGTTTTCGATACTTGCACGACTAGGCCAACCTGCGTGAGGAATTCTTACCACATCGACCAATAAACCCGCCACTTCTACACTTTTCGGTGTCTGATTAAATGCTAATTTAACGCTGGTAACTTGAGGTAGTATTTGCATTACCCCATCCAAAGTACGCAGTTCTGTGACTGCTTGTTGAGGCGCAATTAGCTGCGTATTAGGGTGTTTTTGTAGGTACCTTAAAACATCATCGGCGGCAAAATGATCACCGTGAGCGTGGCTAATAATAATAGCAGTCAAGTTATCAAAAGGAGGTGTGCCATTAAAAATTGCCTTCTTCGTCTCTTCAGGCACTAATTGATAAGTACCAAAAGCTTGATGGAAGAATGGGTCAAACAACACTTTTTTATTACCATTCGTTATTAATACCGCTTCGTTCGCCACATAAGTGATGGAAGCTTGATGTGCCATAACTACACATTGACTACATATTATCAGGCACACCAAGAGGACTAGTTGTCTCATTCATTGTTCCTTCAGCTTTTTTGAACTGAGTTGTTCAGTAAGACCATACAAAAAACTCACAATGTTTTGTGTATAAACAGTAGACACTTAGCTTCTAGCTGTCGTCTTTGAGCGATATGGCTTCTACCAAAGTAACAAAATCGATAAGTTGTTGGAAGAGTCAACTCGCGAGCAACGTGAGACTGTAAGTTTCCACAAAATACTGACAGCGTAGATATGTCTGCGCAAGATTAGCGCATCAAACACCCATACATCATTATGGTTACTTGTAAAAGATCCCAAACAGCTTTTAACAGGGAATTTACAAAAGTCAAACATTACCATCTTCTTATGTTTTTTTAAGATAAAGCAGTACTTTAAGTTTGCCCTATCTATTCATTTAGGATGTATAGTTATCTTAATTTATTTTGGTGTTAATCTTTTTTTGAATAATTAGTAATCACAGCTCCAATTCTGCTTATATATTCTAGAGCACCCCGCTCGGCTCTACTCATTAAGGACTTTACACATGCGCTTACCTATTTATTATTTTTCGCTATTTTTATTATTCACTTTAATGAGTAGCTGCTCAGAGCATAAGAACCAATCTCAGCAATTGCCTGCTCCCGAGGTGGATGTAAGCAGACCCATTCAGGCTGTCATCACACAATGGGACGAATACACGGGCAGATTTGCTGCAGTCAACCAGGCACAAATCAGAGCAAGAGTGAGCGGTTATTTACAACAAACTAATTTTAAAGACGGCCAAGCAGTCAAGAAGGGCGACGTATTATTTGTGATAGACCAACGCTCGTTTAAAATCACCTTAAAAAGTGCGGGTTCGCGATTCGACTTAGCAAAAAAAGAATTGGATAGAGGTAAAGATTTACGTAGTAAAAATTCCCTCTCTCAAGAGGAGGTCGATCGCAGAACCAATGAATATCAACTCGCTTGGGCGGCGCTTGAAAATGCCAAGTTAGAAATGGAGTTCACTGAGGTTAAATCGCCTATTAATGGCGTAGTTTCAAGGGATTATGTCAATGTGGGAAACCTTGTGACAGGAGGTGCCAGCGATGCAACATTATTGACTACCGTCGTTTCGCTTAATCCTATTCACTTCTATTTTGATGCTGGCGAGCGAGACCTCTTAAAATATATACGTCTAAGCCAGTTAGACAAACGTGAAAGCTCTAGGACTAAATCTAATCCAGTGCAAATACGCTTGCAAGATGAACAGGAATTTAGTCATTTTGGTGTGATGGATTTTGTTGATAATCAAGTAGACTCAGGCACAGGTACTATTCAAGGTAGAGCTATTTTAGATAATCCAGGCGGCTTTATTTTACCCGGTATATTTGGACGTATGCGTTTGTTATCTCAAGAGGATGTTGAGGTTATGCTGGTACCCGATATGATTATTGGCACAGACCAATCTCGCAAATTTATTTACGTGGTGACAAACGAAAATAAAATAGATCGAAAATTTGTTACTTTAGGTGAATTACATACTCAAGATTTGCGGATTATTGCTGGAGGTTTAAGCCCTGATGATAGTATTTTAGTTAATGGTATGATGCGTGCCAGACCAGGTGCTTTGGTGTCACCAAAGCAAGTCGACATTGCTAGTCAATACAACTACTAACTGGGAGCAACCATATGAATTTCTCTCAGTTTTTTATTTCCAGACCCAAATTTGCCTCTGTTTTAGCCATTATCGTGTTGATTATTGGTAGCCTTGCTTACCAAAATTTGCCTATTGAGCAATACCCACAAGTTGCCCCGCCAACTATACAAGTCACAGCGTCCTACCCTGGAGCCAATGCCGAAATTGCTGCACAGACCGTCGCTACACCTCTAGAGCAGCAGATAAACGGTGTGGAGAACATGCTGTATATCTCCTCTCAATCGACCGCAGACGGTAATGTTAGTATCACTGTTACCTTTGAGTTAGGCACCAATTTAGATACGGCCCAAGTGCAAGTGCAAAACCGTGTGGCGATTGCCGAACCGCGCCTACCTGAGCCGGTTCGACGTATTGGTGTAACAACGATTAAAAATTCACCCGACTTGATGTTAGTTGTGAATATGTTTTCACCCAATGGTACCTATGACCAAACTTACATTGCCAATTATGTGACGTTACAAGTACGTGACCAATTGGCACGTGTTCAAGGTGTGGGCAACATACTGGTATTTGGTGCAAGTCAATACTCAATGCGCATTTGGCTCGATCCTGGACGGATAGCATCAATCGAAATGACAGCAGCAGAGGTCATAAAGGCATTACAAGGTCAGAACATTCAGGTGGCCAGTGGCACTTTAAATAAGTCACCTGTGGCTCAAGGTCAGACAGCTTTTGAATTAAGTGTGCAAACCCAAGGACGACTCATTGAGCCAGAGCAATTTAACAACGTTATTATCAAAAATACTGACGGCAGAATTGTGCGTTTTAAAGATGTAGGCAGAGTCGAGTTAGGCGCTGAGAGTTATGCCACACGAGGTTACCTGGGTGATAAAAAAGCCGTAGCGATGCCTATTTTCCAACGTCCTGGTACCAACGCATTAGAAACTGCAGCAACTATTCGCAGCATTATGCAAAAATTATCTGCTAATTTCCCACCTGATTTAGCCTACGATATTGCTTACAATCCTACTGAATTTATAAGCCAATCTATCGATGCAGTTGAAGTTACCATCTATGAAGCCATAGGATTAGTGGTATTGGTGATATTGGTGTTTTTACAAAACTGGCGCGCAGCCATTATTCCCATTATCGCAATACCGGTATCTCTGATTGGCACATTTGCAGTGATGAGCGCACTTGGCTTTTCATTGAACAACCTGACACTGTTTGGTTTGGTATTAGCCATCGGCATAGTAGTTGACGATGCCATAGTGGTAGTAGAAAACATGGAGCGTTTGTTAGCTCAAGGACAAAAACCCATGCAGGCAGCGCGAGAAACGATGCGCGAAGTGGGTGGTGCAGTGATGGCGATTGGCTTGGTGTTGGTCGCCGTATTTTTACCCACCGCTTTTGTTGGTGGTATTTCAGGACAATTTTATAGTCAATTTGGTATCACCATCGCAGTCGCCACGTTGATTTCTGTCGCGGTATCCTTAATTTTAAGTCCCGCATTATCCGCAGTGTTACTTAAACCGCATCGGACAGTCAAAGAAAAACCAGGCTTGTTGACGCGCTTAGGCGATACTTTTAATCGACAAATGGACAACACTGCTCAGTTATATGGAAAATTAACCGCAAAACTCATACGACTGGGATCGCTCATGTCTTTAGTTTATTTAGGGCTGATGATATTGGCAGGTTATTTGTTCATTACTGTTCCTAAAGGTTTTATCCCCGCGCAAGATCAGGGCTACTTAATTGTTAGCATTCAATTGCCCGCAGGTGCTTCTTTGACGCGCACCGACGATGTAGTGAAAGATGCGGTAAGTAGGCTATTAAAGATTGACGGGATCAGAACATCTGTGGGCTTTGCTGGATTTTCTGGTGCCACTTTTACCAATGCATCCAACTCTGCTGCCATATTCACTATGATGGATTACTTTGATGAGCGCTCAGCTAAAGGCTTAACATTCGATCAGATTCTCGCAGATGTAAAAAAACAAATGTCACAGATAAAAGAAGCTTTTGTTATTGTTATTCCACCCCCGGCAGTGCGAGGAATTGGCAACGGTGGAGGCTTTAAAATGATGATTGAGGACAGAGCAGGACGAGGCCTTGAGGTCTTAGAGCAAGCAATGTGGGAATTGGCAGGTGCAGCGAATCAAGCACCCGCAACCCAATCAGTTTTCAGTTTATTTGAAACCAATACGCCACAACTTTATGTGGATATAGACAGAGAAAGAGTTGAACGTTTAGGTGTGCCTGTATCAGAAGTATTTAGCGCTTTAGAAATATATTTAGGGAGCGCTTTTGTAAATGATTTCAGTTACTTAGGTAGAACCTTTAGAGTCACAGCACAGGCTGATGCGCCTTTTAGAATGACGCCCGATGATATTGGCCGCATTCGAGTTAAAAATGCATCTGGCGATATGGTACCGCTCAGCTCAGTGGTTACCTTCAAATACCAATCAGGTCCATCTCGCGTACCTAGGTACAACTTGTATCCTGCCGCAGACTTATTGGGCAGTGCTGCGCCTGGGTTTAGCTCAGGCGCAGCTATCGCTAGTATGGAAAAACTTGCTACAGAAATATTACCTGATGGCATAAGTTTTGAATGGACAGAACTAGCATATCAACAAAAAACAGCCGGAAATTCTGCACTAATCGCGTTTATTATGGCGGTGGTCTTTGTATTTTTACTATTGGTAGCCCTTTATGAAAGCTGGACGTTACCTTTAGCCGTCATTCTGATTGTGCCGATGTGTCTACTCAGTGCTATTACGGGGGTGTGGATAATGGGCATGGATAATAATATTTTGACTCAAGTAGGCTTGATAGTTTTAGTGGGACTTGCCAGTAAAAATGCTATTTTGATTGTTGAGTTCGCCCGCCACCTAGAACAAAAGGGTACGCCTCTTTATCAAGCCACAGTTGAAGCGTCTAAACTTAGGTTGCGACCTATCCTTATGACCTCTTTTGCATTTATTCTCGGGGTTATTCCACTTGCTATTGCTACTGGTGCGGGTGCTGAAATGCGTCAGGCCCTAGGTGTTACTGTGTTTAGCGGTATGTTAGGCGTGACATTTTTTGGTTTAATATTCACCCCTGTTTTTTATGTGTTATGTAGAAAACTATCGATGTTAGCCAAAGGACAAAAACTCGATGAAAACGGTTGTGTACCTATAAAAATCACAGAATAACCTATCAATATCTAGGTAAAAAAATGGCTGTCCAAGACAGCCATTTTTTGTGTTAGGTTAGGTTTTAATTAGGTTTTAATTAGCCTTGTAAAGGAATAACACGTAACTCCACCCGCCTGTTTTCTTGACGTCCTTGAGCGTTATCGTTGCTTGATACTGGTTGACTCTCACCCATTCCAAGCGTCTGCAAACGATTCGCCACAACACCTGTTCCCTGTAAATAGTTAGCGACACTGTTGGCTCGTTGAATCGACAACTGTGTATTGTAGTTAGCATCTCCTACAGAATCAGTATGTCCTTCGACGCTGAGTTTGGTTTTTTCATAACGATTCAGCACTTTTGCCACATCTTCAAGTACCGGATAAAAATCCGTTACAATTGCTGCGTTTCCACTAGCAAAGGTAATGTTACCTGGAATAGATAAGCGGATACTATCGCCTTCTCGATACACTTCTACCCCACTATCGGCAAGTTCTTCGCGAAACGCAGCTTCTTGTTTATCCATGTAATTGCCAATTGCACTGCCTGCTAATGCGCCCAGAGCAGCGCCCCAAACGTAGCGACTTTTATCATTATCGCCTGTACCTTTTCCAATAAGTGCGCCCACCACGGCACCAATCCCAGCACCTTTTTGAGTATTGCTATAGTTAGATGCACACCCAGATATAACAAAAGTGGATAGTGCGACGGCAATCATTGTTTTTTTCATGTTTATTCCTAATTAGCGAACAATCTGGATCTCTTAAGAAGATACACGATGTATTCAAATAAAATCAATTCAAAGAATTAATTAAGTGTAAAGCGTAACCAAAGGTCTATATATTTTTGACTCACAAAGCGGGTTTGTATATGCATCATCTTATAGTAAAAAGGCTTAACGCCGACTTAACAAAGCGAGGTCCGAGCAGATATTCATTTAGTAATGTATTTAAACCGAACTGAAAATAATTAATATAGGGCTGGTAGAATAGTGGTTTACGTGCTTTTTTTTTATGTTTAATTAATAAAATATAAATAAACAATGCAATCAGCCTAGTTATTTTAAATGCATTAAACAGGGAATCTACTGATTATTACTTAGCTGCTTCCTAGAGTATTTATAAGCAAGGTCCTGCAGAATAACCACAAACAAAAGGGATGGCATTTGCCATCCCTTTTGTACAATTAGTTGGAGTTGGCCGATAAGCCGGGTTCTGTGAAGTTTGTTCGAAAACAAACAGCGACAATCATTCATCTAGGCCAGCAATCGCTCACTGGCTCCAGCAACACACCCGATCTCAACGTGGGCCACGCCATACGAGATCCTATTTGGTCTTGCTCCGGGTGGAGTTTACCTTGCCGTATACTGTTGCCAGCAACGCGGTGCGCTCTTACCGCACCCTTTCACCCTTACCGATTTGTTACGAATAACAAAAAGGCGGTCTTCTCTCTGCTGCACTTGTCGTCGGCTCGCGCCGCCCAGGCGTTACCTGGCACCCTGCCCTATGGAGCCCGGACTTTCCTCCCTTCAGAAATTCACGAATGAAAACTGAACGGCGATTGTCTGGCCAACTCCGTGGCGGAGTCTACGCAGGTTATAGCCCAGATTCAATCAAAAGCAGAAGATACGATTAGGACTTGTCAACAAACTTATATCGTGAACTTTTAGCATTTAAGGATGATGTGTTAGGTGTTGAAGTGTTATTTGGACGACCAAAATTTTAATGTTCGATCACTTTTAGATAATACTATTTAATGTTGTTTCAAAATCAGTTTAATTAGCTACCTAAACTAGCTACCTAACTTTTAATATGTGAGGTGCTACTTCGAACCTCACATATTATTTTTAGTCCTTCTCTGGCCTTTGTCTCAGTTTCAGTTTCACGAAATGCCTTTGAAATGAACCAGTAGTGGTTGCGAATATGGGCTTTCTTAAATGTTTGAGTGGATTAAGAGCACCTTCTGCAATGTCACCTGCAATATTCCCTGTAATGTAACCTGCAATGAAGGATAAAAAACTGCCAAAGCCAATATCGACGAGCTATCGGTAAATCGTGTGTAGAGTGGTAGGAAACATGAAGATGTTGAGGCGTGTCCTAATTCCCTTGATTTAGAAGGTTGGAAACCAGTTAACGCAGATTATTGTGAGTTTGAAGTGGGTCGAGATTTGCTGGCGTAATGAGAAGACAAGTTAACTGAGGTGCGTGAACTCATTTCAATTAACAAGCTTTAAGTTTTTCAGATGATTATTTAGTCCCTAGTTAGCACTTCTAACAATTCTATTTCAAACAGTAGATTAGAATGTGGTGGTATCATCGTTCCAATTTGGCGTTCTGCATACGCTAAATGTGCCGGTACTCGCAAACGTCTTTTGCCGCCCACCTGCATATCTTGCAAGCCTAAAATCCAGCCTTGGATCACACGCTTATTACTGAGAACGGTTTGAAAAGGTATATTCTTTTTATAAGACGAGTCAAACTCTGTGCCGTCTTCGAGCCAACCGACGTAGTGGGCGGTGATCAAGGCACCACGTTCGGCAGCTTTACCTGTGCCGATTACTAAATCTTCAATTTCTAATTCTTGCTGCATATTCAATTTTCAAAGCCCAATAAAGGCAAAAGTATACCTTGTATGGATTAGAGCAGGTAAACTGTTATAAACAAAATTAAAAATCCTAATTTGAGGAAACACAATATGGCAACGACAGCCTCCAATATGTTAGTTCTTGGCCACACAGCAGCGGACTTTAGTTTACCTGATACAGACGGTAATATTGTCAGTTTGGACAACTTCAAAGGAAATAAAGGTTTGGTAGTAGCTTTTATTTGTAACCATTGTCCCTACGTTATTCATATTGCGCCACAGTTGGCTAAAGTCGCTTTACAGTATCAAGAAATGGGAATTGATTTTGTGGCAATCAATAGCAACGATATCGAATTGTATCCCGATGACGACATGGTTCATATGATTGAGGAAAAACGAATCCGTCAATACCCTTTTTCATATTTACTTGATGAGGATCAAAAAGTAGCTAAAGCGTATTCTGCAGCATGTACGCCTGATATATATCTATTTAATGCTGAACAAAAATTGGTTTACCGCGGGCAATTTGATGCTTCTCGACCGCTACGTATTTCTTCCGGTAATTACGACTCCTCACAACATCAGGCAACGGGAAGCGACTTAATACACGCGATGGATACACTACTTGATGATCGCCATATTGACGCAGCTCAAACACCCTCTATGGGCTGTAATATCAAATGGAAAGCTGGGAATGAGCCTAATTAGATTGGTTTTAATCGGCTTTAGGTCGAAGAGTAACTGTGGGCAGTCTATTCGGGTATTGGTAAAGCATATATAAATTGAAGTACTTCAGTCTACGTCACGATCAGCATTTAAATATGCAAAACTGATCGTGTCAATTCCTTAGATGTCACATTATTTATACGTGACTCCTGTTCACTCTGAACCAATAAGTCATGTACATAAACCCCGCTCCAACCAATGTGGCAGGCAGACTGATTTTTGAGGACAAGGCGAAAAATACTGTAAACTGATTCGATTCAGAACCAGTTACATTACCTGGAAACATGCCTTGGCCAAATGCAAAGTATTCACGCAATGTATTGAAGAAAATACGTCCATCCAGATGTAAATATCCAGCGACAAAAGATTCAATTAATAATATAGCGGCTACAGGCAATATCGCCCATAAAAAAGGGGCTTTATTAGCAAACATCGACGTTAACATTAACCATGCAAAAATAGGAAACATCCATAATGCATAGGGCAGTAGGTTTAACCAAATAGAGATTAAATTGCTGATGATGTCAGCGCTTCCCCATAACCCCCATAATGACACGTCATATCCTAACGACAACACTGCACACGTAATCAGAGCCAATAGTAGAAAAACAAACACCACAAATGTTGCCGCAAGCATAAAGATTGCTGGTACAACTAACGCGCCTGTGATCAGTTTAACACCCACGTTTAGAACGTCGGATACAGGTAATGAACGCCAAAAATAAATTGATAAGTCACGTCTTTCGTCGAACAAGCAAGTCGTAAAGTAATAGAGCTGTATGATCAATGACGACATGATAAAAGGTACAAACATGCCCATAATAGTGGTCAGGAAAAAACGTGTGAAACCTTCTACATGTGCCAAATTGTCAGCATTTGTTATGGTATCAAGCAACATGGCTGTTTCGTGCTCTTCTAGCAGTATCAACTTGAGCAAAGGTGCGGCAATTATAAAAACCGCGATGCTGAGAGGCACCCAAAATAAGGTTTTTTTAAACTCCCAGATTTCCTTTCTAAAACTAGTGATGATTTGTGAACTGTTCATGCGTGAGTCTCCTGCGTCATCACTCCGACAAAAATATCAGCCAACGAAGGAGAACTCACCTTGCCTAGAGTATCAAGTATAGCGGGGTCAACATTATCAAATAACATGCTAGTGATACCCATCATGGTATTAGTAAAAAGTGGGTGATAAGATCTGGCTTGTTCAATATGTCTGTTATCGACTGCTAACAATCTAAAGCGGCTACGAATATCGTCGACACTCTGGGCCAGTGCAATCTTACCATCACGAATAAATGCGGCATCCGTGAGAATATGTTCTATTTCTTCAATTTGATGAGTGGTGAGTATGATACATTTTTTTTCATCATAAAAGTCCTCCAACAAATGTGCATAAAATTGACGACGAGTCAGAATATCTAAACCAAGAGTAGGTTCGTCCAAGATCAATATTTTTGCATCAACGGCTAAAATTAAAGCGAGGTGTAATTGTGTCACCATGCCTTTAGACAAGGTTTTAACTTTAGCTGTTGCGGGTATATTAGTTTTGGCTAAAAATGCTTCAGCCTTTTGTTGATTAAAGTTGGGGTGAACACCTTGCATATACGTCAATACTTGATTGACTTTTATCCACTTGGGTAAAACAGCAACGTCAGCAATATAAGCAACATCCATCAACATCTTTGCTCTGTTTTTGCTAGGGTTGTATCCCAATACATTAATCTCCCCCTCATAATTAGTTAAACCTAACAACGCTTGTAAACAGGTCGTTTTACCCGCTCCATTTGGTCCTACCAAGCCTAAAATTTGTCCCGCACCTAAGGTTAAATTTACATCATTCAGTACCTGCTTATTTTTGTAAGACTTACTTAGTCCTGAAATTGTAATCATTGCTGACATTATCAATTCTCCTTGGTAGTTCGCGGCAATTCTTCGACAGAAAGCTAAAGGCGTGAAATTTTCAATATTATCAATGGTCGTTCAGAGGGCACAATAGAGCTTCGCTTTTTTCTAAGATACTGTGAGGTGCACTTGCCTTAACAAAAAGTCCTTTGCCACGCTGTTTCTCGATATCTAAAATTTGTAAGTATTCATAAACTTTGTTAGCAATTAGATTAAAATACGTTGCTACAAGTCACTGTAACTTACACGGAGCTGGGTTTTAAAAACTTAAGGAATAACATTTTTTGTAGCTGATACACAATCAGTCCAGCTAAGACTAAGGCGCATCCTTGGTACAATATACCTATCATATCTGAATGTTCGCCATGAGATAATTGCATTTGCCAGTCAAATTGCTTAAAAAGTACATCCAAAATTAATCCAGATATTAATGCACTGCTGATAATAGCCAATAAATAAAGACCAAGTTCACGTTTGCCCAATTCGTTTTTAATCACCATCAAAGTGGCAATGTTGGTTGCAGGCCCCGTCAGCATAAAAACTAAAGCCGCACCTGGCGTGATACCCGACAACAACAAACCAACGGCAATGGGTGTCGAAGCTGTAGCGCAAACGTACATTGGAATAGATATCAAAACTACAACTAACATAGCCCATATACCTTGCGCATACTGATTTAAAAATCCTACAGGTACTAAGGTGGTGACAAGAGCAGCGAAGAAAATTCCAATCAAAAACCACAGCATAAAATCTCTTAGTAACTGGCCGTAACCGAATACAAATACTGCTTTTGTCTTTTCAATCATATTAGTTGGTGCAGCATTAGACTTATGGCAGCAACTGCTTGTAGTTTTATCCTGGGGCTCTGGTTCAAACTCATTGTCTAGCCGACCAAACCACAGGACTAATAAACCTGCGACTATGGCAGAAACTATTGCTGCAATAGGTCGAGCAACTGCCATTATCGGTCCCATTAACGCGTATGTAATACCAACCGAGTCGACCCCCGTTTCAGGTGTGGCAACCAAAAAGCTAGCGGTGCTTGCTTTACTTGCACCACTTCGTCTTATTCCGATGGCAACTGGAATAACAGAACAGGAGCACAACGGCAGAGGGGCGCCAATAAGTGCTGCCGTTAATATTGAACTTTTACCTCCCAATGTTTTTTCTACCCATGCGCGCGGGATCAACTGATTAATCATACCAGCGATAAACATACCTAATAATAAAAAAGGGGCAGATTCAGTGAAGAGCAATACAAAATTTGAGAAAAGATCCATAATTTACTCCTGTTCTAAGTTAGCAATGATTGAACAAAACTCTGCACTTTCTTGACCACCACAACAATAACGTTCTAGTTGTTGTAATGTTTTTTGCATCTGTTTTAGTTGTGTAATTTGCTGACTAATATCAATTATTTTTGTGCTCGTAATAAGCTTAGCTTCAGCACAAACATGCTGGTCTTTATCATGCTTTATTGCCAGTAAAGCCGCCGTTTCAGCTAAACTAAAGCCACATTCTTTGCTACGTTTAATGAACTTAGCTGTGGTTAAATCATCCTGTGAATAAATACGGTAATTACTTTCACTACGCTGTGACGCACTAAATAATCCTGTTTTTTCATAATAACGCAGTGTATGTGCACTAATACCAGAACGCGCGGCTAAATTACTTATTTTCATGACAGTTCCTCTATTTCAGACATTCTATCATAAAGCTTAGAGTATCATCTAGGGTCAAGTAATTAGTGACAGTATCTGCTTTAAAACAAACGTGATGTTAATAAACTGTTAATTGACTCGCAAAATACAAATAGTAAATTACACTTAGTAAGAATTTTAAGGAGCAGAACTATGAAAATTAACTATTTGTTTTTACTACTACTTTTATCTTTTATTGTAAGTGCATGTAAACCTAATCCTCCCAGTGAGCAAACCCAATCAACATCTATTGTTGCTGACGTGGCCATTCCGGTGGAAAAAAAGTTACTTAACAACAACTGCAAATTTGTTCTTGGGTTTGATGCGTGGGAACCTTATCAATATGTAGATGTTGGTGAGCGTATTGCCGGTCTAGATATTGAATTAATTGCTGCGGTGATAAGCAACATGGGTTGTCAGTTGACTTATCAACAAGGCACTTGGGTTGATTTGTTAATGGCTTTAAGACAGGGTGAAGTAGATCTATTGCTTGGCGCGTCAAAAACACAAGCAAGGGAAAAGTTTGCGTTGTTTAGTGATGCATATCGGATGGAAGAGTTTTCTCTTTATATTCGCAAGAGCGATAAGGTACGGGCAGGCTATAAAACTATTTCTGAATTTTCTCAGAATAATAGTCGAATAGGTATAGTTGAAGATTATGTTTATGGACCAGATGTATCATCCTTGTTAGATAACCCTGAAACATCCAAGTATTTTGTCAACGCTATCATGGGCGAAATCAATGTCGCTAGACTGCTGGACGAAGATATAGACGGATACCTTGAAGATAGTTTTGTGGGTGCATCATTACTTCGGCGTAAAGCATTGTCCAAGTATATTGTTGCTCAAGGTATAAATATAAAAACGGGGAACGCTTATGTTATGTTCAGCAAAATAAGTGTGACTCCAGAACAACTGCGCAACTTTAATACACAACTAGCAAAAGTCAAAAGTAGTGATATTTATCAAGATATTCTAAATAAATATACTTATTGAATATTGTTACTAAAGAGCATTTATATTATCAGATAATATAAATGCTCAATTTGTTATAAACTGAGGTTCTCACTTTATAACAAATGCCATTAAAGCCAGCCTCAATATAAACAAAAAACGTATCGTAAAATCCCAGCCTAATACCTGTTTCCAAGGATAGAAAATCATGCATGATCCCCTCCTCATCTATTACTTCAGCATAATTAAACGATGAAATAAACTCACCTTTATGCAAACTATTTGTTGAGCAATTAAGAGTTGTTGTCCCTAATCCAGTAATAGAATCAGACTCTTTTAACTCATGTTTTACAAACTATTGTACTGTTAGTTTGCGACGTTACATGAGCTGAAAGTAAATTGTAGTAGAGGGTGTAGTAAAAAAATTTTAACATGATGTTATTAAATAATGAGAGATCTAGAATTGATGGTTATGCTACTTGGATAAAGCTTAATCAAGCGTAAACAAAGCTTTTCAAAAAATAAGACACGTAAAGTAGCAGCTTTAAGTTAGTGTATTACCCTTATACTGCTATGATCTATACCTAAATACATTAGGGTTTAATAATGCATAAGGTTTTTTTTAAAGGTCGCATTGAAGTGCGAGAACAATATCAACGCTTTGGTTATAACACCAACAGACAAGTCAAATTAGGCAGTGCAAATTCGCCTCTCACACTTGTTGTCTGTACAGTACAAAGGAAAGAAGAAATTGAACAAATACTATTAGATAATTCACTTGTTGCAAATATTGAAATTGACACAGACAAGCATGAAAATATTATGGAGCTAGACGCAATTTTAAATAAACCGACGACTCAGACTGTTATTCCTTCATTGAGTCGCAACGAACCTTGCAATTGTGGCAGTGGTAAAAAATTTAAAAAATGTTGTGGAAAATAAACCGGTTAGTAGTCAAGGGGATTTAATTAACGAAGAAGGTTCTTATTGAATATAGAACACCCTCATTTTATACCATGACCATTTCAAGACTGCGTACATTTCTGATGTCAAAAGATTAGCCCAATTGCTCATAGCGCCACCAGTTTGCATTTTCGTTATGCCAACAGCGTTAGCGCTTTCAAAATCGAGAATATAGTTTTTAACACTCAAGGTAAAACTAGTTTTTACCTTGAGTGTTAAAAAGCCTATATCAATGAATTCAGACTAATTATTGATGATTTTATGCTCAACTAGGATATTGTGCATATTGAGAAATTATAAAAAGCTGATGAACATGATAATCACGATAGGTTCTGTTTATAGTAACTAAATAAAATTTAAGGAATATAGATGGACAAATTTATGCAGGCTGCAATAGAAGAAGCCCAAAAAGGGTTATCCGAAGGAGGTATTCCCATTGGTTCAGTTATAGTGCATAACAACAAAATTATCGGCCGTGGTCACAACCGAAGAGTGCAAAGCGGTAGCCCAATTTTACATGGCGAAATGGACGCATTTGAAAATGCAGGTCGCCAATCTGCTCAGACTTATCGAGAATCGGTTATTTACACTACCTTATCACCCTGTTCAATGTGTTCAGGAGCTATTATTTTATACGGCATCGGTAAGGTAATCGTAGGAGAAAATCACACATATTTAGGAGAAGAAGCACTTTTAATTGCTCGTGGTGTATCCGTAGAGGTGTTACAAAATCAACAATGCATACACCTTATGCAAAGTTTTATAGATACACATCCTCAGCTGTGGAATGAAGACATCGGGGTTTAAAGACAACTAAAATATTCTCAATGAATGAAATCATTAACTAAATGTTAAATATAATATACATTGAGTTATATATTATATACATAAATTAGTAATACTTT
>OOGD01000071.1_pt1 | contig 24496 bp, 20 predicted proteins | sample 1670381 | NCBI WGS metagenome assembly OOGD01 (sample SAMEA98146918, study PRJEB22522) | marine metagenome | biome: marine biome; feature: marine water body; material: sea ice | place: Arctic Ocean | collected 14-Sep-2015 | depth 1.3 m | reverse complement strand
GGGTTCACCTTCTTTTCCAGCAAAATCGAGTCCTTTGTGCATGGCGGGCAAGCCATTAAATGGGTCTTTACGGATACCGTAGTATGAAGATAACCACCCAGAAGATATAGGTTTACCCTCTAATCTACTCTCTTGATTTATATGGTGGCTTAACATGATAGATTCAAGTACGTTTAGTTCTTGAGCTTTTCTCTGAATTTTTTCAAGCATGCTAGACATCTTTGACAGCAGCGCATCTTCTACTTGAAACTCAACTGGGATGCTATTCAAAGGACCACCCATGCTAGGCATTTGATTAAAACTGAATTCAGCAGGATTGAGCTTCGCTTGCTGAACTAACCTTGACCCTAATACATTTAAGCGTAGAACTTGACTCTGCATATCCGCTAACTTAAACATTATACCTGTCATACGTTGCTCGGTATTTCTTTTGAGTACACTGACTTCATTGGCCTGTTCATCTAGACCTGTTTTAGCATACTGGATCCTAGCAATGTTTTCTTCTGGAGAATGGGTTGAGCGGCTGGAAACAAGAAAAAAGCCGCTAATAGCTAACAATGCCAACAGCAATTTTTGTTTATTTATGTTTATTACAAAACGCGCTTTATTACTTCTAAAGAGTAACGTTAATTTCATTTCTATTGACTACCTTTTCAACATGGACTCAATACAACGTTAATTTTAATTCACATAAACAAAAACTATCAGCTCTTCAGCGTATACCTGTCGCTCATTCCGTTGATTTTTTATACGTTTTCATCATCCCATTCGGAATAATGTAGACGAGCTTTAATCAAATGTGTAGATGGTTAAATTCAAGAATTGTTGTTCATAATTCAGAGTATCATACAGCTGAACCAAATATTGCTGATAACTACGAAAATATTTTTCGACTAGTTAAATTGAACCAATAAAAGGATTAGTTTGTTAGTAGTGCTGATGCAAAACAGATAGGCATTTCTTCTGGTGTGTCATAACAAATAAATTCCCAACATTCTTTATTTTGCAATAATGCGTTAAGCAATTTATTGTTCAATCCATGTCCAGTTTTATACGCCACCAATTCACCAATAATACTGTGTCCGCATAGATATAAATCACCGATTGCATCAAGTATTTTGTGCTTTAAAAACTCATCAGCGTAGCGCAGTCCTTCAGGATTCAGGACTCTGTATTCGTCTAACGCTACAGCATTTTCCATGCTTCCACCCAGTGCTAAATTGAGTGAATTCATGTATTCAAGATCTTTCATGAAGCCGAATGTACGAGCTCGGCTTACTTCATCAACATAAGACGTAGAATCAAAATCAAGCACCATATGTTGACGAGTTTGGCTGATAACTGGGTGGTCAAAATCAATTCTAAAGTCGACCCTAAAACCGTCATGGGGGCGAAATTCAGCCCATTTATCACCGTCTTCGACTCTAATAGATTTATTTATCTTAATAAACTTTTTTGGGGCATTAATTTCTGCGATGCCTGCTGATTGCAGCAAAAATATAAATGGACTCGCACTGCCGTCCATAATTGGCAGCTCGTCACTATCGACTTCTACAAATATGTTGTCTATGCCTAAACCCGCTAAAGCGGAAGCTAAATGTTCGACTGTTGAAATTTTCGCACCGTCAGCGTTGCTTATGCATGTACATAACATAGTATCGCCTACAGCTTCTGCGCGAGCAGGAATATCCGCATGAGGCTCAAGATCAACGCGTCGAAATACAATGCCTGTATTCGCTGGCGCTGGCCGGAGAGTCATAGTGACCTTGTCACCTTTATGCAAACCAATTCCTGTCTCTTGTACAGATTGTTTTATGGTGCGTTGTTTAATCATAACCTTTAGCTCAATAGCTCCATGGAATAAAAAGCGGCACGCATAGTACTAAATATAATTAGCATTGTCAAAAATCTGTCACGTTAGATGGTACAACTAATATAAACCATCAATGAGACATGTTTTTTACTAAATAATTCACTTTAATATTCTAATCTGCCTGTTTGCGCAAAAATGCGGGAATATCTAAATATTCCAAATCATTTCCTTGTTCAGGTTTTTCATCGCGTTCAATCGCTTTTGAAGGTTCTGGCATCTGATTAGCACTCGGCATCGCATGCGCTCCTCCGTTAGCCTGCAGTTTAAACTCATTGCTATCAGGAATTACTTTGCTTGTTCTGTTAGACACTAAAGAAATATCTGGTTTCTTTTCAGCACCAATGCCCGTTGCTACGACTGTAACGCGCAATTCATCAGTCATTTCCATATCGATAACAGTACCTACAACCACAGTCGCATTTTCAGATGCAAATGCTTTTACAGCATTACCTACGGTTTCAAATTCATCAATAGAGAAATCAGGACCAGCAGTAATATTGACCAAAATACCTCTAGCACCAGACAAATCGATATCTTCTAGAAGAGGACAAGCAATAGCACTTTCTGAAGCTTCTTCTGCACGATCTTCACCAGACGCACTTCCATGTCCCATCATAGCGGTTCCCATTTCTGACATAACGGTACGTACATCAGCGAAATCCACGTTGATCAAACCAGGACGCGTAATCAGTTCTGCAATACCCTGCACCGCACCACTTAAAATATCGTTGGCGGCGCTAAAAGCTTTAAGTAATGGTGTACCTTTACCCATCACTTTAAGTAATTTTTCATTTGGAATTGTAATCAATGAATCGACGTATTTTGACAATTCTTCAATACCTTGCTCAGCAAAATCTGTACGTTTTCTACCTTCAAATGGAAAGGGTTTAGTCACGACTGCTACGGTTAAAATGCCTAATTCTTTGGCTATTTTTGCCACTTCTGGAGCTGCACCTGTTCCTGTGCCGCCACCCATACCGGCAGTGATGAATACCATATCTGCACCTTCAAGGGCCTGACGTATGGTTTCTCTGTCTTCTTCTGCTGCTTGTCGACCGATATTTGGATTAGCGCCTGCACCTAAACCTTTTGTTACACCAGAACCAATTTGTAACGTGACGTTCGCAGAAGAACTACGCAACACTTGAGCATCAGTATTAATGGCGATAAATTCTACACCTTCAATATTTTGCGCCACCATGTGCTCGATTGCATTTCCTCCACCACCGCCAACACCAATAACCTTAATTATCGCTTCTTCGCTATGACTATCCATTAACTCAAACATTTTTACTCTCCGGTTTTTACATAAAAGCAGCTAGGTATACGTCCTTGCCCACTGCCCAATTTTTTATTACTTAAAAGTAAGTGTGTCGACACCAATACTCAGAACTCACCCTTAAACCAACTTTGAATCTGTTGCCACACGCCATCGTTTGCCTTGTTTTTCATAGCTAACTGACTGATGACATGCTCTTTTCCGTATTGCAGTAAACCTACAGCTGTCGCAAATTTTGCACCTTCGACATACTCGGATAAACCTTTCATTCCTAATGGCTCACCTACACGAACCGGCATTTGAAAAATTTCTTCCGCAAATTCTACCGCTCCTTCCATTTTTGCTGTGCCACCTGTTAATACTATTCCTGCAGCAATTTGTTCTTCTAATCCACTGGCGCGAATTTCATCGTGCACCAGTTCGAACAATTCTTGATAGCGAGGCTCAATGACCTCTGCCAATGTATGTCTAGACATGGCTCTAGATGGCCTACCACCAACACTATGTACCTCAATATTTTCTTCCATGCTAACCATGTCTTTTAAAGCACAAGCATGTTTAATTTTAATCTCTTCTGCATGGCTAATAGGTGTCCGGAATATCTTCGCAATATCACTGGTAATTTGATTACCTGCTGCAGGAATAACCGCGGTATGCCGAATGGCACCATCAGTGTAGATAACCATGTCGATAGTACCACCGCCGATATCAACAACGCACACACCGAGTTCTTTTTCATCATCGGTTAAAACGGCATAACTTGAAGCCAGAGCCGAAAATATAAGTTGATCAGCGGTTAACTCGCAACGTTCTACACATTTCACCAAATTTTTGGCCATGTCATCGGCACAAGTAATAATATGTGCCTTTGCTTCCATTCTAACGCCTGACATGCCAATAGGATTTTTAATGCCCTCTTGTACATCAATAGTGAATTCTTGAGGTAGCACATGTAACAAACGGCGCTCAGCAGCAATAGGCACAGACCGTGCTGCGTGAACTACATTATCCACATCTTCCTGGGTCACTTCCTGATTATTAATCGGTACCATGCCGCTTTCGTTTTGACATTTCACATGACGACCCGAAATTGCCATGAACACAGACGATACACTGCAGTCTGCCATTAATTCCATTTCGTGTATGGCACGTTTAACAGATTGAACCACAAGGTTGAGGTCATTTACGCCTCCTTTATCCATACCCTTGGAAGCATGACAGCCAACACCCACGATACTAATAGAGTTGTCATCTAAAAGCTCGCCAACTATGGCTTTTACATTACTGGTACCGATGTCTAAGCCAACAATTAGCTTTCTTTCTGTGCCTTTAGACATATTGCCCAACTTTCACAATTATCACACTCATCACACTCACGTTAATTTAATCTCTTCTTATGCAGTTATTATGGTGGTTTTATTTATGCGCTTTTTTATGTCGCTGTAACAGCGCTTTTCCAGCCTACGGCTAGGCCTGTGTCGTAACGCAAATCAACATAATCCACTTGCCTTTTTTGTTGTGAAATAAGTGGTAATAAATCCACAAATCGCTGTAATCTATCAATAAATTCGGTACGTCCTAAATTCAGCTTGATACCATTGCTTAATTGTACATTCCAAGCAAAACGCTCACTTAAAAACATTTCCACAATATACAAATTTGTGGTTTCTAATAACGACTGCATGTTTCGGTAACCTTGCAATGCTATTTGTTCACTTCCACCTGGTCCGTATAAATATGGCAACATTATTTTAGGTTCTAAGTCAGCATTATTGACCTGCGCATCAAATGCGTCACCATATTTATTAAGCAACATATCGTCATTCCAAACAGCGGATGGCTGTTGCTCAACCACAAAAATTTCTAAGCCACTAGGCCAGCGTTTTCTAACTGAAGCTCTGTATACCCATGGCAAAGATTCAATTGTTTGATGAGTTTGATTAACATCTAGCTCAAAAAAACTACCTGGCTGTGATTGTTTGATTAATAACTGTATTTGTTGAACATCAATAAATGTTTTGTCACCCGAAACAATAATATCTTGCACTGGTGCCTGCTGTTCATCTTCCAACCAGACATTTAATTTGAATACCCCGTAGGCCAACAAGATCAGCAAACAAATAAAAAACATAACCCCAATATAAAAATCAGAACCTTTCTGTGGTTTGCCTAATGTTGGCAATTCACTCATCTACACATCTTAGTTGTTTCAAGTACAGCTAAAGACAACTCATCAAAGCTCATTCCAGATTGTTTTGCCGCCAATGGTACTAAGCTTTTTTCAGTCATACCCGGCACGGTATTAGCTTCTAATAAATAAAAACGTCCTAACTTATCCTGCATAAAGTCAATTCTACCCCAACCGGAACCATCCAAGGCCTCGTAAGCTTCAAGCGCTAATACACCCAGCTTAGTTTCTAGTGAATTAGCCAAACCGCTAGGACATCGATACACAGTGCTATCCGCTTGGTATTTTGCTGTGTAATCATAAAAATCCCGAGGAGTACACATACTGATGGATGGTAAAGTTCTGCCATTGAGTATGCTAACGGTATATTCTGAGCCATGGACAAACTGCTCTATCAAGACCTTGTCATCATATTTAAATGCGTCTTGAATAGCTGTTTCAAGTTGTTGAGCATTATTTACTTTAGCCATACCTATGCTAGAACCCTCCTGAGCAGGTTTGACCATTACCTCGTTCCCCAATGCTGACATTATAGCCCCGCATGATCGCGCATCAAAGCTTCTTTTATCAGCTATTTTATAATTTGCTGTAGGTAATCCTAAACACTGCCACACCTGTTTACTGCGGATTTTGTCCATACATAGCGCAGACCCAAGTACACCCGATCCGGAATAAGGTAAATTTAGTTGCTGAAGAGCCCCTTGCAGTGAACCATCTTCACCACCCCGACCATGTAACATGATGACAACACAATCAAATTTTTCTGCTAATAACTGAGTTAAGGGTCGCTCTGCAGGATCAAAAGGATGAGCATCTACACCCAAATTAAGCAGTCCACGCAATACTGCTTTTCCTGAATTTAAAGACACTTCTCTTTCAGCAGAGGATCCGCCAAACATAACAGCGACTTTCCCAAAATTATTGATTTTAGGATTAGAGTAAAGATTAGAGTTAGGTGACGTTATCTGCTGCTCATTCATGGCTCTAACCCTTTAGCTAACAGTGCCGGTTCTAATTGGTTTTTTTGTAAAAACTTGGCAATTTGACCTATATTTCCTGCCCCTTGAGTCATAATAATATCTTGGTCATTAAGGCTTTCCGCTAACAGCTTGGGTAGTTCAGTCATATCCGACACGTAAATGGGTTCAAGTTGTCCACGCTGACGAATTGAGCGACACAAAGAACGACTATCTGCACCATCAATTGCCTCTTCACCGGCTGAATATACTTCGAGCAACAACAGCACATCAACCTGTGACAACACTTTTACAAAATCTTCATATAAGTCTCGTGTCCGAGTAAAACGATGAGGTTGATAAGCCATAACTAATCGCCTATCTGGCCAGTTGTTTCTAGCCACGGCTATTGTTGCTGCAACTTCTGTTGGGTGATGACCGTAATCATCGACTAAAATAGCTTGCCCCTTGGAGGTAGCATAGTCGCCCAAAAACTCAAAGCGACGCCCAATACCTGAAAACTCACCTAATGCTTTGACTATATATTTGTCTTCTAACCCTTCATCACTTGCGACAGCTATAGCTGCCAAAGAATTCAGTACATTGTGTTGCCCAGGAAGATTAACCGTAACAGCCATTGGTGGTAAGTTTTCTCGCAACACATTAAAGAAGCTTTGGTTAAAACCTAATTTAATATCCACAGCGCGAACATCAGCTTGTTCAGACACGCCGTAAGTTACATATTGACGACCGATGCGCGGAAGCAGCTTTTTAATAACCGGATCATCGATACACAGCACAGCTAATCCATAAAAAGGTAAGTTATGCAGAAAATCAATGAAGGTGTCTTGCATCTTCTGGAAATCACCTTGATACGTTTCCATATGATCAGCTTCGATATTTGTTACCACAGACACCATAGGCTGCAAATGAACGAAAGACGCATCACTTTCATCCGCTTCTGCTATGAGGTATTGACTATCACCCAATCTGGCATTAGTGCCCGCACTATTTAATAAGCCGCCAATTACAAAGGTAGGATCAAGTTTCGCCTCAGCAAAAATAGTAGAAATTAAGCTAGTCGTTGTAGTTTTTCCATGCGTGCCCGCAATGGCAATACCATGTCGAAAACGCATCAATTCGGCTAGCATTTCTGCTCGACGTATGACCGGAATACGTTTTCTATTTGCTGCGCTTATTTCTGGATTGGAATGGTCAATTGCACTTGAGACCACTACTACATTGGCTAATTCAATATTACTCGCAAGATGCCCTAAATAGATGGTCGCACCCAAACTCTGCAACCTATCTGTCATCCCGTTTGTTTGGCGATCAGAGCCGGAAATAGCATAACCTTCGTTAAGTAAGACCTCTGCAATACCGCCCATACCTGCGCCACCAATACCAACAAAATGGATGTGCTTGATCCTTCGCATTTCAGGAACGTGGTAATGGGTTGGATTATCTGTCTTCATGCTGCTTGCTCACTTAATTCAATACAACATTGCGCAACTTCTTTAGCGGCATCAAAACGGGCAACGGTTTTACTGCGTTTCCCCATCTCTATTAATGTTTCTGGAGATAACACATGTTCTTGCAGTAAAATCTGCAATCTATGCGCTGTCAGCTCACTTTGAGGTAATAAATATGCAGCTTGTATATCAACCAAAGTTTGGGCATTTTTTGTCTGATGGTCATCTACCGCATGCGGCAGGGGTACAAATATCGCTGTTATACCGGCCGCTGAGACTTCTGCCACAGTTAAAGCACCTGCTCTACATATAATTAAATCGGCCCAAGCATAAGCTTCGGGCATATCATCAATAAACTCGATGATTTGATAAGAATTTGGATCAATAACTTGTTGGGAATAATTCTGTTGCACAGTGGCTAAGTGTCCTGCACCAGTTTGATGGCGAACGTTTATCTGTTTCATATCCGTTAGTGCTAACGGTACCGTTTCGTTTAGTACCTGCGCACCCAAGCTGCCACCAACAATTAAAAGATTAAGCGGGAGATCAATGCTACTTTTAGCCGGCAACTTTGCAAACTCTTGACGCACTGGGTTACCGACCCAAGAATATTTATTACTTCGGTCTAATGCTTGTTCTGGGAAGGTTTTGTCAAATCCAGTTAAGACCTTTTTAGCAATACGAGACAACAGTCTGTTAGTTAACCCTGGCACCGCATTTTGCTCATGTAAAATCAAAGGCAAACGATTTAACCAAGTTGCTACCCCACCAGGCCCACTGGCAAAACCACCCATCCCAATCACCACATGTGGTTGAAACTGTTTAATCACCTGATGCGCTTGTATGATTGCTTTAATGATTTTAAAGGGTGCCAATAGCAAAGTCACAACACCATTTTGACGCACACCTACTACATCAATAAAACTCATAGAATAACCCGCTTGTGGGACTATTTTAGCTTCCATTCGACCAGATGTGCCCAACCAATGAATTTGCCAGTTTTGTGCAGCCAGTTCAGCAGCGACAGCTAAGCCTGGGAAAACATGCCCTCCAGTACCACCCGCCATAACAAGTATTCGTTTAGTCATGTATGCCTCCAGCTTTTGCACTGATTGATGACTCTAAGTGCGCATCTTCAATAACATCCTCAATAACCATGTTGACTTCTTGTTTAGCTTTTTTAACTAATACTCTTTTTTTACCTCTAGCTGTACCTGATTTGTTAATGGCTTGGATACCATCGACTCGCATTTCAAAGTCGATGCGCACTAAAATAGCCACCGCCACCGACATAACTATCAAACTTGACCCACCGTAGCTTAGTAACGGAAAAGTGAGACCTTTGGTGGGAAGAACACCTGCACTAGCCCCCACATTGACCGCTGTTTGTATACTAAACCATATACCAATCGAGTAAGCTAAATAAGCGTCAAAAGGACGCTCTTTACGCAGTGCTAAATTACCCATTGCCATGGCTTTCATGACAATAACCAACATGATAATCAATACTGTTAATACGCCTGCAAAACCTAATTCTTCGGCCAAAATAGCCATAATAAAATCAGTATGAGCTTCTGGTAAGTATTCAAGCTTTTGTAGACTATTGCCCAGACCTTGACCAAACACATCACCCCGACCATAAGCCATCAATGATTGAGTTAGCTGATAACCGCTACCAAATGGATCAGCCCATGGGTCCAAGAAGGAGGTAATACGTCTTACTCTATATTCTTCAAAAACGATGAGTAATACCACCGCCAAAGAACCAGCAATGGCTAAACTGAAAAACTGCCAAAGCTTAGCACCGGCCAAAAACAATAGACCAATAGTTGTAAACAGCATCACAACAACTGTGCCCAAGTCCGGCTGTAACAGAAGTAATAAAGCAAGGGCAAAAAATACCACTAGAGGTTTAATAAAACCTTTTATGTTATCTGTTACCTCCTCATATCTGCGCACTAGATATCCGGCCAAATAACAAAAGAAAAACAACTTGGCAGGCTCTGCAGCTTGGATAGTGATGGGCCCAACCACTAACCAACGAGTACTGCCATTAACACTTCGACCTAATATCAATACAGTAATTAATAAAATCACAGCTAACAGCAATAACCAAACATTAGTCTTGCGCCACCATCGCATAGGTATTTGCATCACTATCAAGGCGGTAAACATTGCCAACAAAACATAAATACCATGGCGAATAGCAAAATGAAATGGGTTACCAAACAACCTATCTGCAACTGGCATTGAAGCTGAAGTCACGACTACTAAACCAATCGATAACAAAGCAATCGCTAAGAGTAATAATGAGTGATCATATGGTTGAAGATCAGCTTTAATGAACGCAGATGTTCCATCATGCTTAGACTCAAATAATTGTTTTAGGGTACTGACTTTATTTTCAATCATTGTATTCATGCAGCTAGTTCCTTAACAGCTTGCGTAAAATATTCGCCTCTTTGCTGATAGCTAACAAACATATCTAAACTAGCACAAGCTGGAGAAAGCAAAACAATATCACCTACCTGACTATGCTTAGACGCCATTAGAACCGCGTCTTGAATGGTCTGTACTTTTATATTATTTGAATGAAGACTAGCGATTTTATCGCCATCTTTTCCTAGGGTGATAAGTAAATCAACAGAATGAGTTAAACATTCTGCCATTACAGAGAAATCTGCTCCTTTCCCATCGCCACCAGCAATTAGAATCAGCTTACCTTTAAGATTGGAAACCAGACCATTAATTGCTGCTAAGGTAGCACCAATGTTGGTCGCTTTAGAGTCATTGATCCAGCGTACATCATTATGCATGGATATAGTTTGGCATCTATGTGGCAAGCCACCGAATTTTCGCGCACCTTGCCGAATACTGTGGTCATCTATACCGAATACTTTAGCCAAAGCTGCGGCAGCTTGAATATTTAGCATGTTATGGGCGCCAGCCAATAGACAACTTTTACTATCTAAAAAAGGTTTGCCGTCTAACAATATAATGGCGTTGTTTTTATCCCAAGAAAAGCCAGTGCTACTTTGAGATAGTCCAAAACTCATAGTTACCTTATTACTAACGGGATAAGTCAAAAGGTCATCTCTATTACAGACTATAAATTGGCAATTTTGATACACTTTGCGTTTGATTTGGTGATAGGTTGTCAAATCACCGTGACGGTCTAAATGATCTTCAGTAATGTTTAATACAGTCGCCACAAGTGGCATCAAGGAAAAAGTAGTTTCTAGTTGAAAGCTGGATAATTCAAGTACAATAACATCAGCTGATTGCTCCAACAGGTCTAAGGCAGGCACCCCAACGTTTCCCCCCATCAATACCTTTTTACCTGCCGCTTTACACATATCAGCAACTAAATGAGTGACGGTTGATTTACCGTTAGAGCCGGTAATTGCTATCACAGGACATCTGGTAAACTGCGCAAATAACTCTATGTCGCCTATCACGTGCACCCCAGACTCGCTCGCTTTTTTAATAGCTGGGGTATTTAAATCGACACCTGGACTTAACACGATTAAATCAGCTTGAATCAACTTATTTACATTAAAGTCGCCTAGGAATAGTGGGATGTCTAAGCTAAGTGTTAATTCACTGCGACTATCCATCGCGATCACTCTAGCGCCTTTAGTTAATAAAAAACGCACGCAAGACAGTCCTGAAAGACCCATTCCTACTACAACGATATTTTTATTAGCTAAATTCAACATTTTCACTTTTTTTGATCTTCCTTAACGCAATTTCAATGTGGCTAATCCCACTAATACTAACATCAATGAAATGATCCAAAATCGCACAATAACTCGCGGTTCAGGCCAACCTTTCAGTTCATAGTGATGATGTATTGGTGCCATTCTAAAAATACGTTTACCACGTAATTTGAAAGACCCAACTTGCAAAATAACCGACAAGGTTTCGACCACAAAAATACCGCCCATAATAAACAAAACGATCTCTTGACGAACCAGCACCGCCAGTATTCCTAATGTTCCACCTAGTGCCAAAGAACCAACATCACCCATAAACACTTGTGCAGGGTAAGTGTTGAACCACAAAAAACCTAAACCAGCACCAACTATAGCCGTGCACACAATGACTAATTCGCTGGTAAGTGGTAAATAAGGGATATGCAGATAAGCAGAAAAATTAATATTACCTGTCACATAAGCAAATATGGCAAAAGCCCCTGCGACCAGAACAACAGGCACAATCGCGAGCCCATCTAGGCCATCAGTCAGGTTCACTGCGTTGCTTGTGCCCACAATAACGAAATAGGTAACGACCATAAATAGCAGGCCCATTTGTGGCATTACATCTTTAAAAAATGGAACAAGCAAAGCTGTTTCAGCTGGATTTTGTTGGCTTGAATACAAGTAAATAGCTACAGTAAGAGCAATCACGGACTGCCAAAAATACTTCCAACGAGCAATTAAGCCTTTTGCATCTTTTCGAATAACTTTCCGGTAGTCATCAACAAAACCTATAACACCGAAACTTACCAAAATAAATAAAGTGACCCACACGTACCTATTGGTCAAATCGCTCCACAACAAAACACTGGAAACAATAGCAGCCAAAATAAGTAAACCGCCCATGGTGGGGGTGCCTGATTTCGCTAAATGTGATTCTGGACCGTCATCACGTATCGTCTGTCCAATCTGCATACGTTGCAACCATCGGATCATTTTTGGACCAATAATTACCGCAATTAATAAAGCAGTTAAAGTGCTTAAAATAGCCCTTAACGTTAAATATGAAAAAACTCGAAAGCTTGTATCGAATTGCTGCAACCAATCTGCCAACCAAATCAGCATAGTGATTGCTCCCTAACCCTTTCAAACTTTCCCAATGGAGACTCCTCCAACGCTTTAACTACTAACTCCATACGCGCACTACGAGAGCCTTTGACTAAAATACTGATATCACATTTTTCAAGTAATAATTGCTGATTAATGTGTTCAACCATCTGTTCTAAACAACTAAAATGGCGACCTTGCTCAGTAAACACGTCACTCGCACTTTGGCTTAATACACCCAGTGTATATAGCTTGTCTATACCTTTTTGTTTGGCATATTCACCTACTTGTTCGTGGTAATAACGTGCTTTCTCACCTAATTCAGCCATATCTCCCAGTACTAATATTTTTCTTCCCGCAAAGCTGGACAACAAATCGATTGCGGCATTCACCGAACCCACATTTGCATTGTAGGTGTCATCTATAATTTTCACTTGTATAGTTAATTGTTTGACCTGAAGACGTCCTGAGACATGTGGTGTAAAACGCAGACCATCTCGAACATCTTGAAGTGTTGCCCCAACCTTTAATGCTAAAGATGCAGCCACTAAAGCGTTGCTCACATTATGTACACCAGGCAACGAGAGGTTAATCGTGATGCATCCGTTAGGTGTGACGAGTTCAAATTGCGCACAACCATCTAAGCCTAAAGTAATATCCTGTGCATACACATCCGCTTGTTTTTCAACGGAAAAGGTTTGCACGTTGTTGTTGTCAAGTTTACTCAACCAAAATTTGGAAAACTGACTGTCTGCGTTTACTACTGCTACACCTTCTTGTTCAGATAATCCTTGAAATATTTCACTTTTTGCTCGGGCTACCCCAAGCAAGCTTCCAAAACCTTCTAGGTGCGCTGCAGCGACATTTATAATAGCTGCTACATCTGGCTTAACTAGATTAGTTGTATAAGCAATCTCACCTAAATGATTGGCTCCCATTTCAATGACTGCAAACTCATGTTTTTGTTCTAACCTGAGTAACGTCATAGGCACACCCAGTTCATTATTAAAATTACCATTGGTCGCCAACACTTCGCCACGTTGGGATAAGATGGTTGCAGTCATTTCTCTGACAGTTGTTTTACCGCTACTACCGGTAATAGCCACCGTTTTAGGTGCCACTTTCGCTTTCACCGCGGCTCCCAATAATCCTAAAGCTAAAGTGGTATCCTCAACCAAAATACAAGGGAGGTGAGTCTCAACTTTACGAGACAGGATCAGTGCAATAGCACCTTTTTGTTCTGCTTGTTTAACAAACTTATGCCCATCAAAATTTGGGCCTTCTAATGCTAAAAATAAGTCAGTTGGCAAAATACTCCTAGTATCAGTACTGACACCTTCAATAACCAATTGTTTTGTTTGCTGAGCTATTAGCTGCCCATTAATCTGTTCTGCCACCCAAGATAGTGTAACCGGGATCATATGCTCTTCCCCTCTTGAAAAAGTGCAACGAATTGACGTTCATCATACGCCAACGTTTGTTTTCCAATAACTTGGTAGTTTTCATGGCCCTTACCCGCAACTAATATCATGTCGCCTGCTGAAGCCATAGCAGCTGCAGTCTTAATCGCAGCTTTTCGATCATGCTCAATAAGAACCCGCTCTGGATTTATACAGCCTGCTAAAATATCATTGATAATATTTCGTGGATTTTCACTACGCACATTGTCATCAGTTAAAATAACTTGGTCTGATAATCGTTCTGCAATTTCGCCCATCAACGAGCGTTTACCCACGTCACGGTCACCACCACATCCAAACACACAAAATAATTTTCCATGGCAATGCTGCTTGCTAGCCAACAAAGCTTTATCCAGAGCGTCTGGAGTATGAGCATAATCGACCACTATAGTTGCGTGACCTTGACGTTTATACAACTCCATTCTCCCAGCGACAGGTCTAAGCTTTTGTACAATATAAGCAATCTGTTTTAGACTTTTACCCAGACATAATTGACTACAGATTGCGGCTAAAACATTGGAGATATTGAACTCTGCCAATAACGATAGACGCAGTTCACAGTCTCCCCATGAAGATTGCACAGAGAGTGCGATTCCTTCAGCGGTATATCGAACATTATTTGCCAAACAGTATTTAAAGCCACTGGGGATATCGACTTTACTTGTATTGTGCCCATACAGCACGACGAAACTTGTTTTAGGAACGTTTGCTAACCAATTTTTATGTTCAGAATCATTAACATTAAGAACAACATAAGCTAATTCGGGTTGACACAACAAAAACCTTTTTGCTGCCGCATATTCAGCCATTGACCCATGATAATCGAGATGGTCACGGCTTAAATTAGTAAAGATTGCAATATCAATTTTGACGGCTTTAATTCGATGTTGTACCAGGGCATGGGACGATGCCTCTAACGCAACTTGACATGACCCTTCAGCAACAAACTCTGCCAGCAAACGCTGCATACTTATGGCATCTGGGGTGGTATTAATTGTGTTGTTTAAAGGCTGATTGTCAGAATTTGATGAATACATGCCAGCACCTAACGTGCCAATATAAGCCGATTTGTCTCCCATCAAAGCTGCTAATTGACTAGCTAACTGTACTGTAGAAGTTTTACCATTCGTGCCAGTCACGGCCACCATGGACATTGAATTAGCCGGGAACTGATAAAAGTGTCCAGCCAATTCTGATAATTTCTCAAGTAGTTGGTAAAAAGATATAATGATGCTTTGTTCGCGCATTTCTACATGACCATGAACAGCTATATCGTCACACTGCGCGACTATCACTTTGGCACCAAGACTGACCGCTTGCGGGATGAAATCACGCCCATCCAGTGCATGTCCGCCAATAGCAATGAAGGCTTTGTGAATGGCAACGTCTCTGCTGTCTAAGACTAAGCCGCTGATCATGATATCTGGTGCATCGATGCCAAAGTGAGCTAATAGGGGTTTTAGACTCTGATCAAACGCTTGGGGAAATTGTTTATTAATACTTACTAAATCAGCCTGCATTTTGTACCTCCTTGTCAACTTCAACAACGGATCCTGCCAATGACGAAACAGTCTTATCATCAGGTGGCACATTTAACATTTGTAAACTGGCAGCCATGATTTTAGAAAAAACTGGGGCTGCCGTTTGTCCTGCATAATAAAGCTCACCTTTAGGCTCATTAATTAAGATAACCACAGCCAATTGAGGATCAGAAACTGGAGCAACACCAGCAAAAATATTGACATATTCTTCACCGTAACCATTAGCTACTGCCTTGCGACTAGTACCTGTTTTTCCTGCAACTCTGTAACCTGGAACTTGAGCTTGTTCTGCTGAACCATCTTGTGCAGTCACACTTTCCATCATATGCAATATTTGTTGTGTTGATTGCGCACTAATAACGCGCTCACTTTCAACTGGCGTGGCGGTTTTAATAATACTTAATGGGCGACGTATACCACCGTCACCTAAAATGCTGTACATGCGAGCAAGTTGCAAAGCAGTGACCGAAATACCGTAGCCAAAAGACAAGGTAGATAATTCAAAGTCAGACCAACGAGCACTCTCGTTAAATATGCCGTTAGTTTCGCCAAGCAAGTTAGCGCCACTGTCACTCATTAAGCCAACGTTATAGTACATATCCAAAAAAAATTCTTTAGGTACTGACAAGGCTAATTTTGAGATACCCATATTGCTTGATTTACGAATAATGTCAGTTAAATCAATTTCACCGTAATTTCTAGGATCTCTGACTATATTACCACCTAAGTGCATCCACCCCGGTGAAGTATCAATCAAAGAATCTGCTTGAGCAGAGCCAAATTCTAAGGCACTTAACACCGCCAAGGGTTTGACTGAGGAACCGGGTTCGTATGCATCAGTTACTGCTCGATTTCGAATTCTATGCGCAGATACACCGGCTCTATTATTTGGATTAAAAGATGGACTATTTACCAAAGCTAGAATTTCACCTGTATTTACTGCTACAACTACAGCCGAACCAGATGTCGCCTTATAATATTGAACCGCTTGTTTAAGTTCTTTATAAGCCAAAGCTTGAATGCGCTGATCAATAGTTAATTTAATGTTTTGAGGTTTTTTACCTTCTTCGAACTCGATTAGTTCGACCATTCTTCCTTTTCCGTCACGACGAATTTTTCGAGAACCTTGTGCACCAGCCAGCCATTTATTATACAGTTTTTCGACACCTTCTATGCCTGCGTCATCAACGTTTGTGAAGCCAACAACGTGGGCTGATACCTCACCGCTTGGATAATAACGTCTTGATTCATCACGAAGATAGATCCCGGTTAGCTTAAGTTCTTCCACATATTCGGCCATCGCATGAGAAACCTGGCGTTGCACGTACACAAAACGTTTTTCTGGGTTACTGACTTTTTCTTTGAGCTCATCTAAATTCTGACCTAGTACTTCGGCCAACGCCTGCCAGCGTTTACTGACTTCGTATTGCTTAGCTTTTAAATCAAAACTAGGGTCTTGCTTTGCATTTTCTTCTGCTTCTTTTATGGATTGAGCAATAGCTTTAGGATCAGCCCAGATTGCTCGAACTGGCACACTTACTGCCAATTGCTGACCATTTCGGTCAACAATCAAGCCTCGATGCAGAGGGTTATCGCGGGTTCGCAAGGTGCGGTTGTCGCCACGCTTTATTAACAAATCAGGTGATACAACTTGAATATATGCAGCACGAATACTCAAACCAACAAAAACTAATATAATACCTCCTACCACCACAACAAATCGCCAATGTGAAGTACTTGGATTACTATTTACTTTCGCTTGATTAGTCCTATTTTTATTTTTTGTATTAGTGCTGACTCGACTCATTTTATCCTCACTACTACTTCGTCACCGGGTAAGGGACGGTGCATACCAAGCTGACTTGTAACGAGTGCCTCGATACGGTTATGTTCAGTTAAAGCACTTTGTTCGAGTACTAAATGTCGCCACTCAACATCTAGCTGATCTTTCTCTTGCATTAAGCTTTCGATAGCAATAGACATTCGCCTATTATGGTGGGCACTGAGAATAACTAACCCAGCGCTAACCAATAGTGCTAGAAACAACAAAACCCGCACTGGATGGCGGGTTAAGTCAGCAGCTACAAAACTGAATAGATTAAAGTTAGTGTTGCTGCCACTCATAACTTTTCAGCTACCCTTAACACTGAGCTTCGTGAACGTACATTTTGCTGTATTTCAGCAGCTGTTGGCTTTATTGCTTTGCCAATAGGTTTCATTGCTTTTGCTGCGTCTATTTCTACCTGCAAAATCGGCATACCATGGGGTACGTTTAAACCTCGGCTTTGCTCTCTTACAAAACGTTTTACTAGGCGGTCTTCTAAGGAGTGAAAACTAATGACAGCTAAACGGCCTTGAGGCGACAAAGTATTCAAAGCAGCTTTTAAACCCGTTTTTATTTCGTCTAGTTCGCTGTTTACATATATACGTATGGCTTGGAAGCTGCGGGTAGCAGGATGCTTATATTTATCTTTAACCGGCACAGCTAAATCAATAATCTCAGCCAGTTGAGCCGTCTCAGTGATGGGCGTAATTTGACGCGCATTAACAATACCGTGCGCTATACGTTTCCCAAACTTTTCCTCACCAAATTCTTTGATAACTTGGGTGATATCCTGTTCTTCAGCTACCGCTAGCCACTGGGCAGCACTTAACCCTCTGGTTGTGTCCATGCGCATATCTAGAGGGCCATTACGCATAAAACTAAAACCGCGGTCAGCTTCATCAAGCTGTGGTGAAGACACACCAAGATCCATCAAAATACCGTCGATTTTGCCTATCAAGCCTAGCTCTTCAGCTACCGCCTGTAATTCAGAAAAAGGTCTATGATGAATTGAAAATCGTGGGTCATCTGCAAAGGATTTAGCTGCCTCAATAGCACTAAGATCACGATCAATAGCGATTAGCTGGCCGTCAGGTGATAAGGCTTTTAATATTTGTCTAGAGTGACCGCCACGTCCAAAAGTCGCATCCATATAAATGCCATCAGGCTTGATGGCTAAGCCGTCGATAGACTCATTTAGCAGTACAGAAAGATGTGAAAAATCGTTTTCCATTATAATGAGAAATCCTGAAGTCGTTCAGTCAATTCAAAGTTAGCTTCTTGTTCAGTCGCTACATCTAAACAAATTTGTTGTTGCCATACATCTGCATCCCAGATTTCAAACTTGTTGAACTGGCCAACTAACATAATTTGTTTTTCGAGCTTGGCATGCTGACGCAAGGGTGAACTTAATAAAAACCGACCATTTTTGTCCATATCTCCCTCACTGGCATACCCTAACAATAAACGTTGTAATCTTCGCTCGTGTTGATTCATGCTTGAAAGACGACTTAATTTGAGTTCAATTTCTTCCCACTCGGGAAGTGGGTAAAGCAACAAACAAGGTTGTTGTGTGTCGATAGTACAAACTAGTTGTCCCTTGCAATCATCCAACAAGGACTGTCTATACCTAGTAGGTATAGTTACTCGACCTTTAACATCTAGATTGATTGCATTAGCGCCGCGGAACATTATTTCACTACCCTTTTTTTATTTTTATATTTCGAGAATTAATCAGTAAAAATACCTAGCAAACCTAAATATCATTACTTCTTTGGGTTTAAATGATCAGTTAGATCCACTTTATGCCACTTTAACCCACGACTTCTAGTTTAGGTACCACCTGTCTATCATGTCAAGGACTAAAACTTCGATTCGATCGGTTTCTAGGCCTCGTCATCATTGGATTCATAGAAGTGTCTGAATTAGTGGGAAAAACCTACAAACTGGCGCAATTTAGTAACGGTAAAAATAATAAGCTTAACGTTACTAATAGAAAACACTGTGAACAAGGAAGTCCTCGTTTATGTCTTTTTATTGCATAAAACAGACCCACTAACTGTCTACATAAATATAAAGTTAGGCCACAAATGATTGATATAAGTATTTCATATGGGCAGTTTTATAAGACTATTGACAACCAAACAGGTATCTTTAATAAGTTTCAAAATCAACACAAGCATGGTGTTTTTTATTGATATTATATAAAGTTGCTTAGAATTTTAGATGGATGTATTTTCATCTTAGAGAAGTAATGTACAAATTGACGCTTAAAATTGAAGTTTAAAAAAAGTGCTGCTAAATTAACCACCTCTGGTAGTTTGCTTTAATTTATTGTATAAAACTTACTTATATTACTGCTACATCAAGAAGTTTTAGTAGTACCAATTTGCATTTTTAGCCATAAAAGGTGTTGTATGAGCAAGTTAAAACTATTTATCCCATCAATGATTGGAGTAATGATCATGTTTTTCTCTTATCATATTGAGACAACACTAGAATCTAATTTTAAAATTGATAGACATTTAGCATCACAAATTTCAGTTTTAGTAGAAAACCAAAAAATAGAGGCTAATGCGGAAGAACTGATTAATGTTTCTTTCAACTCCTTACTAGAAAATAATCATTCATTATTACTTAAAAGTATAGATTTAATTTGGGTTCTAGGTTTTGCTTTTATGCTGTGGTTATTTCCATATCATATTGTTTTACGGACAGATAAATTTAAAATATAAGAAGCGCTTGATGCTAGCAATACAATTTTTCTTATTTTCAATCATTGCTAGTTTTCACAACTCAATTATAATTTACTTAATAGGCCAACACGATTTTTCAGCCTAGTTTTAAATACTCAATTTATATAACCCCAATCACTCCTAATTTCTACTCAATAAGTTTTCAGCGCTATATCAATCTTTGCGAACACAACGTCTAGATAAATCATTGTCTAAATTACAAGTCCTCAATACCTGTTTCAATGTCAATTCATATAACTGGTTATGATCTCAGCCTAAAAATATTATACTCAACACATATTGTAAAAAAGATGTTATCTAATAATTAAGCATCTGAAATAATTGTTTTTCTGTTTATACACCCAAAGGAATATCAAATGCCGCTAGAAAACTGCATTCTATCTATTGACCAAGGTACTACCTCTAGCAGAGCCATAGTTTTTGCTCCAGATTCGAGTATTGTTGCTTCAACACAACAAGAATTTACCCAACATTATCCCAATGATGGTTGGGTCGAACATGACCCAGAAGATATTTGGTCAACAACACTCAACGTATGTAAGCAAGCGATTGCTCAAGCCACTGAGAAAGGTGCAACAATCGCTGCTATTGGTGTCACTAATCAAAGAGAAACCACTTTAGTATGGGATAAAAAAACCGGCAAGACAATTTACAACGCCATAGTATGGCAAGACAGACGCACAGCTGAACAATGCAGAACATTACAAGGTGCAGGGCATTTAACGGCTGTACAAGAACGCACGGGGTTATTACTTGATCCTTATTTTTCTGCATCGAAGATTACTTGGATTTTAGATAATGTTGAAGGTGCAAGGCAAAAAGCTGAAGCTAACGAGTTAGCTTTTGGCACAGTAGACAGTTTTCTTATTTGGCGTTTAACGGGTGGCAAAGTGCATGCAACTGACGTCACGAATGCCAGTCGTACCAATTTATTCAACATTCATAGTTTATGTTGGGATCAGACCTTACTCGATATATTTGATGTACCCAAGTCGATGTTACCTGAGGTAAAAGAATGCGCTGATGATTTTGGTTCCACTCTGGAAGGATTATTTAGCTACTCTATACCAATAGCAGGTGTAGCAGGTGATCAACAAGCAGCAAGTATTGGTCAATGTTGCTTTAATCAAGGTGATATCAAAAGCACTTATGGCACCGGTTGTTTTGTGCTATTGAATACTGGTGAAAAAGCGCTAGTATCCAAAAACAAATTACTTACGACTGTCGCTTATACTATCAAAGGTCAAACTCATTATGCCTTAGAAGGCTCAATATTTATCGCTGGGGCGGCAGTGCAATGGCTTAGAGATGGCTTAAAAATTATTGAAAATGCGTCCGAGACCGAAGCCATGGCTAGAAGTATACCCGACGACCATGGCGTGTTTTTAGTACCTGCTTTTGCAGGGTTAGGCACACCCTATTGGGCACCTGATGCCAGAGGGGCTATATTTGGCTTAACTCGTGCTACCAGCAGTGCACATTTGGCACGTGCCGCACTTGAATCTGTGTGTTTGCAAACCTCTGACTTACTTAAGGCTATGAGTGAAGATGGTGTCAGTCCAGAAAAATTGAGGGTAGATGGCGGTATGGTAGCAAATAGCTGGGTTTGTCAATTTTTGGCTGGTGTACTCAATGTGACAGTAGAGCGCCCAAAAGTCATGGAAACCACAGCATTAGGCGCCGCTTATTTAGCAGGTTTACAAGTAGGCATCTATCAATCAATCACCGAACTAACTAGCATGAATAAAATTGATAGTCACTTTGAGCCACAAATGGACGTAATCAAACGACAAAAACTGCTTAGGGGTTGGGCGAGTGCTATTCAAAGCACCTTGGGGTTTAAGCCATGATGGACCAAACATCATTTGGAAAAATGCCAGATGGTGAATTAGTCAAACAATTTTGCCTAACCAATAGTCATAATGTCAGTGTAGAAATTCTTAATCTTGGCGGGATTATTCGTCGCTGGTTAATACCAAAAGATAAAGATAAACATACTGATATTGTTTTAGGCTTTGATACAGTAGATGATTATTTATCTGATGACAGTTATTTAGGGGCTTTGATAGGTAGGTATTCGAACCGAATTAGCAAGGGAAAATTTAATTTAAAAGGTATCGACTATCAAACTGATATCAATCTAGGCGATAACTGTCTCCATGGTGGTAATAATGGGTTCAACAAGAAAGTGTGGAAAAGCACGGTGTTATCTAGCGGTGATAATCCGTCAATTATGTTGCAACTATCAAGTCCTAATGACGATCAAGGTTTTCCTGGCACGCTCTCAGTTAAAGTAATTTATACGTTAACTGAGCAAAACTCCTTAAAAATAGAATACTTTGCTACTACCGATCAAATCACATTATACAACCCTACTAATCACAGTTACTTCAATTTGTCAGGTCATAACAGCGGATCGGTCAAAGCCCATGAAGTTCAAATATTAGCCAGTTATTACACTCCAACTGACAAAAATGCTATTCCTACTGGCGAGATTGCCAAGGTAGACGATACCCCTTTTGATCTTAGGTCTATGACTGCGATCAGTCAGCCACTTAGTTCAGACCATCAACAGATTGAATATGGCAACGGTTTGGATCACAACTTGTGTTTAGACTCTTATATTCCACACTCAAAAGTAGCGACTTACGTAGGCAAAGCAGTAGCCATAGATACTGCTATTAATTTAAAAATTTATACCAGTATGCCAGGTATGCAAGTTTTTACTGCTAATCACTTCGTTAATAAAAAAGGTAAAAATAACACTGATTACCAAGCGCAACAGGGCGTGTGTTTTGAAACTCAGTTTTACCCTGACACACCTAATCAACCATATTTCCCAAGTGCTACTTTAGAAAAAAATGAAAATTTTTATGCTATCACTGTGTATGAAGTGTTGTTTTAATCTTTTATATAGTCCTATTGTTTAATGTCTTGCCTACAAGATGCCGAATACGAAAAAAAGCCCGCTACAATGTAACTGTAACGGGCTTTTTTCGCATTCGTTAAATTATTTTAATTCTTTAAAATGATTACACTTTAGCTTCTGGAGAGGTGTCTTCTGGATTCGTCTTTGCTGCAGGCTCTTCAGGTTGAAGCTGTAAAGATTTAACGGGGTTATCACCCGATTGTGTTAACTGCACCAAACGGTTCAATTGCCCAAGAGACATCAACACTGCATAGATTGCACCTAGATAGCCAGTTTTATGTAATTCAGCCACAGTATCAGCATCTAACCCTTGAAGACGTTTCTCACTGATAGTTTGCATACCGTTGATATTACGTTGTTGACCACTTGTGTATTGTGCACGAATAACAATTGAATCAAGTAAACCTAAGTCTTCAAGTTTCTTAACAAAATCCCGTGTAGCCATTTCACTATTAGCTAATTCAGACAATAATTTCTGTCGGTTTTCTAGAAAAGGACTCGGTACGCCTTCTGTGAAAAGTGGCTCGCCTTCTTTCCCTACCAGGTCGGAATTTTCATCAATAAACACACCCAATTTGTCACCATCAGGGCGCACATCAAATGGATAACGTTGAACATTAAGCGGTACAACATGGCCAGACCATTTATCTTCTTGCATAAACAAGTTAACACCTTGCTCAATACCTAGCATTGCAACACTGTGTGTGGTGGAACTTTTGGGATCTTTGATGAAGATGATTGGCATACAGCCGGCGATTTGAGCGTATTCACGCAGTGACGCTGCTGCTAAGTGTGTGTCTTTAGCATGAGCGAAATCATTACTTATCTTTACGTGTAAATCTTTATGATTGTTCTTATCAAGGGGGATGTAATTCATTGTCATTAAAAGGTTCTCTGATTATCTTAGAAAGAAGCGGTTTTTATGAGCCGTCTTGATTTTAATAGCCGACATAGCCATATAATTGGGGATTATTAAGGTTTTTACAAGCCAAAAACACTGGAATTGTGACTTATTTGTAAATGTTTAGCTTAATGTGTGTAGTTTTGCTGATGAAAAAAATAAATATTGAAAAATTATTAGGGCTTAATTTCATCCATTAATTAGCATTAGGTAGGACACAAAATTATCAGATAAACACAGATTCAGACATAAAAAAGCACTAAAAAACATTCTAAATTTTCCAATTAAAATACAACTATTCTATTAAGAACACAGACAATGCTAATAATGGCCAACCATTTTCAGTGTTGTTTGACCGAAGGATTAAGGATAGCGGCCCAAAGCCAATATTATTTGAGCCGCTTACAAAAAACATAATACACAGATTAAACGTTTCTATTAACCAAGAAAATTGGTATCAAAGTTAATACAAACCTCTGCACATTTACATCAGCTCACTGTATCAATATATTCT
>OOGD01000070.1_pt1 | contig 24707 bp, 25 predicted proteins | sample 1670381 | NCBI WGS metagenome assembly OOGD01 (sample SAMEA98146918, study PRJEB22522) | marine metagenome | biome: marine biome; feature: marine water body; material: sea ice | place: Arctic Ocean | collected 14-Sep-2015 | depth 1.3 m | reverse complement strand
TCTATATGTAGTCAAATAATGAAGTGCCTGTTACGCGAGAAAAAGTTGCTTGCGCGGCTTGGAGAGCCGTTTCTTGGCGACTCAACTCAGAAACAGCCTCTGCATAATCCACTTCTTGTATGTTCGCACGCGCTTTCTTGTTTGATATTTCTAAGTCTAAGTTTGACTCAAATACAGAGTCAGTACTGTTTCTTCTAGCACCTATTTTCGAAATAGCATTGGCAACACTCGCCATTGAGTTGTCCACTCCAGCTAACACATCCGATAGACCACGTTCAAAATCACCGTCTGCTATATTTTTATTATTCAATACATTTACAAAATCATTTAATGTTTCAGCAATATTTTTCTTTTGTGGTGGCTCTAATTTAAAATTAACGGTGTCACCAGGCACTCCCGTGATATTGATCTCTAAACCTTTATACAAAAATGCACTACCACTTGAAAAATCTACAGTATCCAACATAACACCCGTACCTACATTGGTTATTTGTGCTTGAGTGGACGACAAAATATTAATTTGAAACTCATTGTTAACCGGTGTAATTGCATCATAATTTGTTTTATGAAATGCATCGAAAGCATTTTGAACCTGCACATTCAACGTAGCATCTGTAGTACCCACAGTGCCACTGATCGAAGGTGTTAATCGAGACAACACATTTTCAAATACTTCAAAGCCTGAATTATTCATCTGCTGGCTTATTGTGTCTGAAATTTGAATCTTGTTCTCACCTCCGTCCCCCTCAAAACTGTACTTATTTCCCACTGCACTGGGATTAAAACCAAATGCAGGTGAAGCAGACTGGTACCCTGCGAAAATATACTCTCTAGCTGAATTTTGACTATTCATTAGCTCAAACAATTGATCTTTAATTTGATTAATTTCAATGGCAATCGCTTCTCTATCATTTGCACCCACTATACCATTTCCTGACTGGAGCATTAATACTCGCGCACGGTCCATGCTTGTGTTGACACTTTTAAGCACCGTTTCTTCCTGCTCTAGGCTGTTTACTAGTAAGTTACTGTTCTTTTTATACTGATTTATTTGTTCAATTTCTTCAGTCAAGCGTATCACTTGCGCTGCACCTATAGGGTCATCTGATGGGCGTAACAATTTTTTACCGGATGACAACTGTTGCTGAACATCTGACAAACGTGATTGACTGTCTAATACTGATTGAATACTTCGGTCGTATAATTGTCCTGTAGATATGCGCATAATTTACCTAGTCTTTCCTCTACCGAGTAATGCCAAGAATGGTATTAAACAAATCTTGTGCTGTAGCTAATAATCTTGCCGCTGCCGAATACGATTGCTGGAATTTAACCAAGTTAGCGGCTTCTTCATCTAAACTCACCCCAGAAACCGATTCGAACCAGTCCTTTGATTGAGATTTAAGCGCATCGGATGCCTGTAGGGATATATCCGCACTAGATGTTTTTTGACCGATATCGCTGACTATGTTTCCGTAAGCTTCGTGAAAACTAATTTCCTGACCTGAGCCAGAGTTATTAACCTGCATAAGGTCCTGATTTTGTAAATTTCCTACTGCTAAACCATTGCGATTATCATTTAAACCGTCGGTGTTATAACCAATAGCAAAACTATCACCAGCCTTGGGCACACCTTTTAAAGACAATTCGAAGCCAGGGTAGTCGTTTAATGCACTAAATGCTGCAGGCCAAGGTGGCCCTGCACCCGCGATTTCAGCTTGAGCTAATAAGTTATTTAAATCAGACGTACCAGACACAACCGTAATGATAGTTCCGGCACTGTCTAACACTTGGTATTCATCACTAGCTGTAAATAAAATTTGAGCAGGAGAGCCCACACCTCCAACTCCAGTGGGTGCATTGCCAGGACCATGGACACCGCCCATATTATCAAAACCAGAGGCACGATTATCAGCAAAAGTATTGTCAATAAATACGTTAGTGACGGCACTAGAAAACAACTGTGCATCGCCTAAATTATTAATATTTGCATCTACACGTATAGGGGATGCGAGCGCTAAATCTTCAGGCCTTGTCATGACCACTTCAATACGATCAGCAGTATCTTTAGTTGGTTGTAGTAAAAATTGATCGCCCGCGGTGTAACTTGCGCCACTTGCAAACTCAAGTTCAATACCACCAATTATCGATGTAAACGTATCTGACTGTGCATTTATGCCAAAGTAATTTTGAGTAATAGGGTTACCACTTATATCCTTTACCGGTGAGCCGTCTGTGTTTAAGGCTGCCACAGTAATATCTAATGTGGGTGGCGCACCTGCAACCACGTTGTTGATTGTTACCGAATAATCGGCACTACTTACTTTACTTCCTTCACCCTCAGTAAAACGTCCAATAACAGAACTATTAGGGTTAATATTATCTGAATAACTTAATCCTACAAACTCAGGTAATGAAAAAATATTACTACCCAGTTGTTGGTCTAAATCCATTCCCTGGCGGTTTTGAGTATTTAAAGATTCTGCTAAAGCGATAGCTATTTGTCCCAGCTCTCTGCGGCTAGTTTCAAGAACTTCATCTCGATATCTAAATAACCCACCCATAGTTCCGCCTAACTTCGTTTCCCGAACATTTAAGGTTGTTGGACTGCCATTATTGCTAGTAAGTTCTAACGACTTGTAACTTAAATCCGCATCACTGTTAACTTCAAAAATATTAAATGAACCATCTTCCAACACAAGTGACTCGCCTGTGCTTAAGTTAATCATCACCGCACCATCGTTTTTGCCGCTATTGCGGACATCAATAGACACTAAACTCGCTAATTCTAAAATGGCATTGTCACGTTGATTTTTTAATGTGCTTGGTTCGTCATATCGATTATTGGCTTGAGTAACACGGATAGAGTTATTTAGATCTGAAATGGACTGTACGACTGAGTTCAACTTGTTAATGTTAGAGCTAACTTCAATATTAAGCTCTTCTTCTTTGTCTCGTAAAAATCCAGAAAGCGTCCCTACTTGCTCAACTAAAGACTCAGCTTCACTCAACACCAATTGTCTACTAGAAGTATTTGTTGGATCATCATTAGCTGTTTGTACGGATGCAAAAAAGCGGCTCATGCTGGCAGAAACACTATTTGCCTCACTAGCAAATACGTTATCTATCGTAGAGGTTTTGTTATAAAAACTTTCGTGTTCGCTTTGTAACGTAGTATCACGGCGCAATTGATTTTGTGCAAAAACATTGATCACTCTTTCTGTGTTAGAACGTCCTACACCTCCGGATATGGCACTATCGAAGGAGGTGCGCTCACGGACAAAACCTTCAGTGTTGACATTGGAAATATTATTTGCAGTTGTATTTAAAAGCTTATTACTAGCATCTACCCCGCTTTTTGCAATAGAGAATAAGTCTGCTGTTCTGCTGCTGCTGGTAATCATTCTATATTACCCGCAGTGTTCAACAGTTCTGCTGAGTAGCGTTTTAATTGCTCGCCTTCAAACACATTAATAACTTTATTTGCATACTCAGGATCGGTGGCATAACCTGCTTTTTGAAGTTCTGAAAAGTAGTTCAGTGGGGACTGACTTTGATTGACGGCTTCATTATATCGTGGGTTTTGTTTCACAAAACCCACGTAATCTTGCATCGAGTCAGCAAACGAATCGTAGACTCTAAAGGGGGCTTTTTTTGTAGCTGCAACACCCTTTTCAAACTCAATTGTGTCGACCATCGCTCTATCACCTTGCCAGCGGCGATCTGCTTTAATACCAAACAAGTTATGCGAGTTTTCCCCAGAAGTGTTATGGATCATATGCTGGCCCCATCCGGTCTCAATAGCAGCTTGTGCCAACAAAGCTTTAGGATCAATGCCTAGCTGTTCGGCAGCTTTTTGTGCAGCTGGATAGAGCTGTTCGATAAAAGACTGTGCGTTTTCAAAAGCTGCAGTTTTAAAAGATTGAAAGGTTTTTATTGATTGTTTGCCCAATATTTCATTTTGAGCTCTTTGTGTACTGGAGATGGTATTACGATTGATACTGGATAGATTACCATCATTTCGCAAAGCACCCGCAGGCATATACCCATCGCCTGTTTTACCCAACTGACGTACAATAATATCGGCTAAACCAATACTACCATTACTGGCTAAATCACTGGCTATTTGTGTATCATGCATATCTCGGTAGAATTTAACTTGCTCCGAGTTAAATGGGCTGTCTTTGTCTGCCATCACATCTTGCGCTTTACGCATAGATTTAAGCATCATTTGAACGAAAATAGCTTCAAATTGTTTGGCAGCTTCATCTAATGCCTTACTGTCGCCACTTTGAGCTGCACGGCGTAACTCATCTAAACCTTTTATATCATTAGCATTTCTTGATAATTCAAGTGGGCTTTTAGTGATGAATGACTGTTCCATATAGGTATCCTCTATATACTTAAATAACGACTAAGTCACCTTGCAGAGCGCCCGCTTCTCGCAAGGCTTCCAAGATAGCCATTAAGTCACCAGGGGCAGCGCCTACTTCATTTACCGCTCTAACCAGCTCGTCTAACGTAACGCCAGGGTTAAAGTTAAACATACGGGTATCATCTAAATTCACGTCAATAATAGATTGTGTTGTCACCACAGTTTCACCATCAGCAAATGCATTAGGCTGCATAACAACTTGATTTTCAGCAATAGTTACCGTGAGTCCACCATGAGTAATCGCTGCAGGTAAAAGTCGAACATCTTGCCCAATCACTATTGTGCCGGTCCGACTGTTAATCACCACCTTCGCCGAAGCCCTAGCGGGTGTAAACTCAAAGTTTTCAATGGTGGCAAGAAAACCGACCCTTTGACCAACTCCTCTGGGCGCAGTCACTCTGACGGATGCAGCATCAATAGGGGTAGCAATAACATAACCCTTGTCGGGGTCTGCTCCTAGGCGTGAGTTAATCGTATCAGCCAAAATTTTAGCAGTTGAAAAATCTGGGTATTTCAAATTTAGTGTTAAAAAGTCACTCTCCATAAAGCCACTTGGTACAGCACGCTCTACCAGCCCACCATTAGCGATACGTCCAACAGTGGGAGTGTTAACCACTATTTTTGAACCATCACCGCCTTCTGCGCCAAATCCACTCACGACTAAGCTACCTTGCGCAATGACATAAACATTGCCATCCAATCCTTTCAAGAAAGTTTGTATCAAGGTACCGCCTTGTAAACTGGCAGCTTCACCAATAGATGAAACAGTCACGTCTATCGATTGTCCGGGTTTGATAAAAGGCGGCAAAAGGGCATGCACAGCAACGGCGGCAACATTTTTAATTTTTGGCTTGACGTTGCTATCTAAACTGATACCAAAATTTGATAACATAGTCCGGAAACTCTGCTCAGTGAATGGGCTTTGTTCACCCGTCCCGGGTAACCCCACAACCAAACCATAACCGACTAACTGATTACTTCTCACTCCTTGAACAGTGGCTAAATCTTTTATTCTCTGTGCATAAGCCAGAGGTGCTAATATCAAACTGATTACCATCAGGCTAATAACAAACTTCATATAATTCTCCACGCTAAAACGGCCAATATTCAGATGAGAAAAAGCCACTTAACCAACCTTCCTTTTGTGCTCTATCAAAACTACCCGTGCCGCTATATTGAATGCGAGCATTAGCAATTTTGGTTGATTCTATTTCGTTAGTTGGGCTTATATCATCAGGGCGAACTACACCTGTTAGGCGAATATATTCATCACCATTATTTAAGGTAAGCCATTTTTCGCCTCTAACCAGTAAGTTTTGATTGACCAATACTTTTACTACTGTCACTGAAATAGCCCCGGTTAAATTATTACTTTGATTAGCAGAAGCATCACCTGTGAAATCATTCTTTGCATCCAAACCCAATTGTATAGACTCACCACCGAGGTTGATCGCATTTCCACCTAGACCTAATATCGGGTTGACCGCAACACCGGTTTCTTTCGATGTACTGGTACCTGACGATTTAGTCGCTCGGGTGTTCTCTTGCAGATTGACAGTAATGATGTCGCCAACACGACGTGCTTTTACATCCGAATAAATACTATTAGCCATATCAGGCTGAAAAATAGAGCCGTTTTCGATCACTCTTTGTCGCGGCGTATCAGGCATAATAGGTGCGTAAAAAGGGTCATTCGGCAATGGTTCATGGCTAGTGGTAGATTGACAGCCACTCAACAGCATGATGCCTAAACATATATATAAAAATTTATGTACCGTTAAAAAGGTTATCACTTTTTTTCTCACTAAAGCTGCTGAATAACCTGACCCAACATCGAGTCAACGGCTGAAATTACCTTTGAATTCATCTCATACAAGCGCTGACTCTCAATCAAGTTAACAAGCTCCTCCGTAACGTTTACATTTGAAGTTTCAAGCGCTCCTTGAATTATAGTGCCAATACCCTCCAAACCCGGAACCCCTTGAATGGGCGCTCCACTAACAGCCGTTTCGACATACAAATTTTGCCCACTTGGTTGTAAACCTGTTGGATTGATAAAATCAGATAGACTAATCTGTCCTAATACTTGTGGATCAACTTGACCTCTAACTGAGGCCGACACCTCGCCATCTTGAGAAATAGTTAATTGTTGAGCGTTCTCAGGCACAGTGATAGCTGGCTGTAATAAAAACCCAGCACCTGGTGTGACAATTTGTCCTTGATCATTGAGAGTAAATTGACCATTTCTGGTGTAAGCGGTACTGCCGTCTGGTTGCAAAATTTCAAAAAAACCTTTGCCTTGTATCATCATATCTAAGGAATTTTCGGTAGTGAGCATGTTGCCTTGGGTATGTGCTTTTTGTGTTGCGACCACTTTACTCCCAGCTCCTAACATCAAGCCCGAAGGAAGTTCTGTATCTGCTGAAGAACGGCCACCTGGTTGATTAATGTTTTGATATAGTAAGTCTTCAAAAATAGCTCGGTCTTTTTTAAATCCTACAGTACTAGCGTTTGCCAAGTTGTTGGATATAACTGCCACATCAGTTTGAGCGGCATCTAAGCCTGTTTTACTTATCCACAATGCTGGATGCATAGATTGTCTCCTAAAAATTCATCTGTTAACTTATTTGCTAACGTTTGTGATCATCATTGCACAACAACTATCTTAAATAATGCGCAGCAATTGGTTTCCACGTGTGTCGATATCTTTTGCTTGCTTCATCATCTTTATTTGCATTTCATAATGTCGTTGCAGGCTAATCATGTTGACCATTTCTTCTACAGGATTAACATTACTGCCTTCAAGCACACCGTTACGTACACTAACAAGCGCGTCTTCTTGAGCTAATTCGCCACTTTTCAGTCGAAACAGACCATCTGAACCCCGTTCTATATCTCGTACATCTGGGTTCACAAACTTTAACTTACCCACTTCTTCCAAAACACTTGCAGGTGCACCTTGAGGTTGAACTGAAAGAGTACCGTCATTGGCTATATTGATATTTGATAAAGGAATAGGCAAAAAAACTGGTCCAAAATCGCCAATAAGAGTGTTGCCATGAGTATCTTTAAGTTCACCGTTAGGACCTAGTTCAAAACTACCATTACGGCTATAAGCTTCATTTCCTTGCGCATCTTGAACTGAAAACCAACCTTCACCTTGTATTGCTAAATCCAACTCACGACCGGTTTGTATCATAGCGCCACTGGCAAAATTATTAGCGGCATTTTCTGTCATAGAAAACACGCGAGTAGGCAAACCTTCGCCGAAAGCTGGCATGGCACGAGCTTGTTCAAGCTGAGCCTTAAACCCAGTGGTTTGAGCATTAGCTAAATTATTCGCACGAACAGATGCGCCGAGTAAGTCTTGTTTAGCGCCACTAGCGGCGATGTACAGTAGTTTGTCCATGACAATATCTTGACTTTGTTGAGTCTTAGTTAATATGTTTGCAAGTTAGATGCCATTTTATAATTTTAACCGTGTACTAATCAGACATAAAAAAGGCTGCTCGAAAGCAACCCTAAAAGTTTACAAGTGAGCTTGTTTTTAACGAATATTCAATATTGTCTGGTTTAGTTGGTTATTGATTTCCAATGCTCTTGAGTTAGCTTGGAAATTTCGCTGGGCAATGATCATATCAATGAGTTCGGTAGTTAAATTGACGTTTGCCTGCTCGAGAGCGGAAGAATTGATTTCACCGTAGGTACCTGTAGTAGCCTCGCCTGCCAGCGCTTCACCCGATAAGATACTTTCTTTCCATTGCGTACCACTTTGTTGAATAAGACCTTGGTCATTAGCAAAGCTTATCATTGCAACCCGCACTATAGGTTCTGAAGTTCCGTTTGAATAAGTCGCTCTAACTAATCCGTCTGGTCCTATGTCAATTCCAGTTAAACGACCTACAGGTAATCCATCTTGTTCTAAAGAAGTGACTTCAAAAGCAGAAGAATATTGAGTGGGTTCATCGGGTGTGGAGTTATTAACATCTAATGCGAAATTTGTAGAAATAGTCTGTGTAGGATCTGAGCCGTTAATAAGTATTACATCGCCTAGAGGTTCAGAAACAACATTTCCAAGTGGGACATTAGCACCATCTGCATTTTGAATTCCTATAAAGTCACCACCATTGCTAAATTGCATTCTAAATCCAGCAATGATGTTGCCTGATGTTTCACCAACAACATTATCACCTGCTGTTGGTATAACACCTATTACATTTCCTTCGGTATCTACGGGTTTATCATCAATATAAGTGACCCCCACCCATTCGTTCCTTGGAGGATTAGCTGAAACTGCTGCCGAATCTTTCATAAAATAATATGTTTGAACATGACTCTCACCTAACGTATCGAAAATTGTTACCGAGGTTGCCGAGTTGTATGTATTGGGATCATCGGGATCAAATAAGTCTACATCAACCGGTTGTGAACCAGCAGGTAAATTCATTTTTAATGAGACTTCAGTAGTTTCTTGGGGAGCACCCGATGAGTCAGGGATGCGCACAGGTATGGTGGTGCTTAAAGCGACTGAAGAAGAACTACCGTCTGGATTAACTGGAAAACCCAATAAATTGTTTCCTGATGAACTCACCACAAAGTTGTCTGAATCTAATTTAAACTGCCCTGCTCGGGTAAAAGAAAAGTCTCTAGAAGTGATGTTAGGTATGGTACCAAAAAAACCATTTCCTGTTATCGCTAAATCTAGCGAGTTATCAGTAAACTGTAAGCTACCTTGAGTAAATTGCTGAGCTACTTCTTGAGTGATTACACCATCGCCTACTTTATTTTGACCACTAGCCATCAAGGACTGGGCAAACACATCACCGAACTCAGCACGGGACTCTTTGAAACCCACTGTGTTGACATTTGCAATGTTATTAGCCGTTGTATCTAAGTCTTTTTGCGCTGCTGAAACGCCACTTAAAGCTATATTAAAAGACATTTTTATTTCTCCTGTTAACCACCGATTTGAAGGACTGAGTCGAGCTTGACGCTAACGTCACCATCCAAATTAAGAATAATACCTTGGCTACTACCAGCTAAGCTGACACTGTCTACATGCCTGTTTATAGCGGTGACGAGCGTTTGTTCTTCACCATTTACTTTACCTTGCGCTTTTACTACATAATCGCCGGGCGGCAATTGATTGCCTGTGGAGTCTTTGCCGTCCCAATTAAATTGGACATTACCTGAGTTTTGAGTACCTGCATCGATAACTTTTAGAATTTCGCCAGCTTTATTCTCAATTGTAATGCCTAATTCTTGCGTGGTTCCATTAATTATTACCACACCACTGATTCCGTCACCCTTCTGTGAAATGTGTCCGGTACTGGTTGGCATTAATACTTGCTGACCAATCAAACTAGAAGCTTGCAGAGCCTGGCTAGATGTCATTGAACTCGCAAAGTCAGTAAACTGAGTATTGAGTTGCTCGATACCGTCAGCCATCGTGAAACTAGTCATTTGCGCCACCATCTGATCATTGTCAACCGGCTTAGTAGGATCCTGATTAGCGAGTTGTTCTGTCAATAGCGAGAAGAAGTCTTCTTGGGTCAGACGTTGATTTTCGTTGCCAGCGTTAGCACGTTCTTCATCTGTTATTTTTCCATCTGGATCCCTTTGCCAATAAAGATTACTATTTAAATCGTTTGATAACGTATTCACAATGTTTCCTTTGAACCCTTCAGGCAACTAGCCATCTATGATTTCTGTGGTCAGTTAATGCGGCTACGAGCCTTGTCCCAGTCTTAGCACGCGCCTGAAAATTCGTTTGGTGGTATCTGCCACCTGTACATTGGTCTCATAGGCTTTCGAAGCGGACATCATATTAGCCATTTCTTCTACAATATTGACATTAGGCTTGTAGATATAACCATTATCATCTGCCATCGGGTGGCCTGGACTGTATTCAATTTGAAGTGGTTTTGCACTTTCAACTATTCCTAATACTTTAACTCTAGAACCAGGGCTTTGCTGGCCTGACGCTTGATCTAATGCTGATGCAAATACAGGGTGACGTGCTTTATAGGTTTGGTCATAACTGCTACTAACACTGTTAGCATTAGCTACATTACTTGCAGTAGTGTTTAAACGGACACTTTGCGCACTCATACCTGTACTGGCGATGTCCATTACATTAAATAAACTCATTATTGCTGACCGCCTTTAATCGCTTTTTTCATACCTGAAATTTTACCATTTAGAAACTCCATGCCAGCTTGATAACGTAATCCATTATCTAAAAAAGAATTTCGTTCAACCTGAACATCTACCGTATTACCATCTCCTGTATCAGGTTGATTTGTTATGCGAAATTTCAGTTCTCCAGAACCTTGCACGGAACCTTTTATATGATTGTCATGAGTACGCATCAAACTTTTACCGCTAGGTTGTTGTGCACTTTTCATCACTTGTTTAAAGTCAATATCACGGGCTTTATATCCCGGTGTATTAGCATTAGCTAGATTGCCTGCAATAACTTCCATTCGTTCGGTACGAACTTGCATTGCTTTTTGATGGAATCCCATCAATTTATCTAAGTTGATAGCCATAAACTTCTCCTATTATGAAATAGAACAAAGCAAAGGTTGTGCCACAGGCAATAATACAGGCGAGTAAAAAAAGAATGGAGTTACTAAAGGGACGTTTTATATAGGTTTTTTTATATAATAGAGGCCTGGATTACATCTAACCATGACAAATTTATCGGTTAAACCAGAAATTGATTCAGATGCACCTAGGAACAATATGCCGTCGTCTTGCAGGCAGGCGGCAATTTTTTGCAGTATTTGTCTTTTAACTTCATGAGAAAAATAAATTAATACATTACGACAAAAAATGATATCAAATTTACCAAGAGAAGAGTAACTGTCTAATAAGTTAATAGACCTAAAGTTAGCTAGGGCTCTAACTTGCGACTTTATTCTCAGATTACCATTATTCCCAGGTTCAAAAAAATCTGATTTAAATTGTTTTGGTAAACCTCTAGAGATAGCTAATTGGTCATATTCTGCAATCCTACATCGCTGTATCATTTCTTGTGAAATATCAGTTCCAACGATCTCGACACCAGCACAAAATGCGTTTGGTCGTTGTTTTTTAAAGTTTAGGGTTGTCATAGCAATAGAGTAGGCTTCTTGTCCCGACGAACAAGCAGCACTCCATACACGCATAGCTGTTTTTTTATTAGAAAACTGATTAAGTATCGAGTTTTCTAGCAGTCTAAAAGGATAATCATCACGAAACCATAGGGTTTCATTGGTTGTCATTGCTTCTACAGCAGCAGTTTTATGTTGTAGATTACCTTTGACTACAGAGTCTATAAATACGTTAATAGACACACATTTAAATTGCTTAATTATGGGGGTTAAACGGCTGCGAACTAAATATTGTTTATTATCTCCTAAAACAATGCCACAGGCTTTTTCAAGAAAGTGGCTAAATGAGATATAGTGATTTTGATCAAATTCTATATCCGTCACTTAATACTCACTAGTAGCAAACACTTGCAATCTCATATACAAAAACATCCTTTATTTAACTATTTGAAACAACAATTTTCTAACAAATGTTAGACGTTACCAAACCATTTTTGAACTGAAGTAGCTAATTCATCAGGATGAAACTTAGCAATAAAATCATCCGCTCCAACTTTTTCAACCATTGCTTGATTGAACACACCGCTTAGTGACGTATGTAAAATGACGTGTAATTTTTTTAACTCTGGCGTACCTCTAATTTCAGCAGTCAGTGTGTATCCATCCATTTCAGGCATTTCAATATCTGAAATCAACACTCCCACTTTATCAGTAATGTCGCCCGTTTCAGCAGCGATTTCCTTCAACCTATTTAAAGCTTCAAGACCATTTTTTGCTAATTCAATTTTTAACCCGAGCGAAGAAAGGGCTCGTTTAACCTGATTTCGTGCCACTGAAGAGTCGTCTGCAATAAATATAATTTTTTCAAGTTTATTTTCTACTTTTATTCTGCTTGCGACATCTTCACTTAAATCGGTGTTAGCTGGAGATATCTCATTTAGGATTTTTTCTACGTCTAAAATTTCTATTAATTCATCTTCAATTTGAGTAACTGCGGTTAGATAACTAGCACGACCACTACCTTTTGGTGGCGGCATGATAGATTGCCAGTTTGTATTGATAATACGCTCGACTGAACCCACTAAAAAACCTTGTACTGAACTATTATATTCGGCAATGATAATAAATGCGGTGCTTAAGTCTTCAATTTTTTTACCCCCTACTGCCAAACTCATATCAATGACGGAAATAGTTTGGCCACGAATATGGGCAATACCTCTAACTAATTTATTTAATTTAGGCATAGACGTTAATTTTGGGCACTGTAATACCTCACGCACTTTAAATACGTTAATCCCAAATCGCTGTCTTGAATTGAGTTTAAATAACAACAACTCCAATCTGTTTTCACCGACTAGTTGTGTACGTTGGTTGACCGAGTTAAGAATTTCAGACATATATGTCTCCAGTACAAATTAAAAGCGGCGTAACTTTTGCTTACGTCTTGCTTGTGTAGAGTTAGATTAAAACTATTTTGTTTAAAACAGCAACAAATTGACACTTTACGTAACTCATTGACTGGCTGCGCAATATTAATAATTCAATTTCTATTATAGCGTCTAAATATTGACGCCCAGCGCATTCGTTAATGTGATTTAGACAATAAAAAATAAGTGAATATGATTAAATTACACTATTATCAAGCATTAGCTATACCGATCGCAATAATTACTTGCTTATATACAGATATAACGGCGGCAAATGAAAAAAATTTAGTAAAACAGCATTTAATAAGTCAGGCGGAAGGGTTTGTTTTAAAACAACTCAATCCTAATCTTGACAAAACCATTAATGTGGCAGCGATGCCCATAGACGATAGAGTTCAAATACCAGCATGTGAAACTCATCTTATATTCTCTGCGAGTGCTGAAGCGCTCAGTCAGTCGAATATTTCGGTAAAAGCTGAATGTCAAAACAGCAATTGGTATATGTTTATGGTAGTAAAAGCCATCGAGACTCAACCTGTTGTTATCATTTCTAGCGCTGTCAGTCCCGGAACGTTGCTGACCACGGATAATCTTAACGTAATAAGTATGAACAAAAAACGTTTAAGAAGTAGTACATTTGATGACATTGAAGATGTTGTAGGTGCAAGGATTAAACGTCGGGTATCAGCTGGCAGACCTGTTGATCCTAAAAACCTGTGTTATGTGTGCAAAGGAGACAGGGTGACTATTTCTGCAGGCACTACTAACATGATAGTTAAAACCACTGGAATAGCGTTAGAGGACGGTCGTATGGGCGAAACGATTCAAGTTAAAAATAGGCGTTCAAATAAAAAAATATATGCGCGCGTTTCAAGTACTGGTCAAGTTGAAATTAATATGTAACACGGCCAATGAGCGCAAGCTATTATTACTATTAAGTTAGTGCTGAAAATTATTTTTTTTGCTAAAGTATCAAATAAGTTTGCCGATAACAATAATTGAGGCAATAAAGGGAGTGTGTATAGATTATGTCTATCAATAATATAAACAATGGAAGCCCAAAAGCCTCTATTGAAAACCAGAAGTTTATTCAGCATCAGTCCTTGAATAATGACACTGCTCAACAATCTGACGCGCAAAAAAAAGCGACGTCCATCGTACGTCAGGATTCAGTTTCATTAACATCATCAGCTCAGCAACTTAGCCAAGTTCAGAGGAAGGGTGTTGAAGCCCCAGTTAATCAAGAAAAAGTTGAAAGGTTTAAAAAATTAGTTGAAAGTGGTGATTATAAAATCAACCCTGAGTCGATGGCATTGAAAATTTCTACATTAGAATCAGAACTATTTGGTACTAGGCTATAAAGACAGCATACTAGTGATTGTCTTAATCTCTGAGAAAAATTATGTCTGAATTAAAAAAAGAAATTACAAGTCAACATAGCCTATTACTTGAATTACAACATATTCTTGAATCAGAACTTCACCTTATTAGTACTAGAGATGCAGAATCACTTATCAACTTGCTAAAAACCAAAGAAGTTCTTTTAGACTCTGTTCAACAACAAGATTCACTAATTGCTAGCTTGTACGCAAAAGCAAGTCAAGATGAAAGAGATGACGAAGAACTTTCTTCGCTATTCGATGAAGCGAAACTAATGGTCACTCAGTGCCAATTTCGTACTAAAATAAATCAAACCGCTGTAGAACAAGGACAATTGCGCTTAGAACATTTGCGTAACCTATTGTTAGAGTCAAGAGCAAAAGAATCAATGACTTATGATAAAAGCGGTCGTACTCAAGGTGGAAATTCTGGGGGTGGGATCAGCGCTTAGCAACAAACATTTGATTAAAAGAGCCTTCTAAATCATCAATTCAATTAAATCTATTAATAAATTTCTTCAATGAATTAACCACATATGTTTTGATGGTTACAACCAACAACAGTTCTAAAAATAGTGAACTTTTTTAACGCGTTTTGGTCTTGCTGTTGATAGATAAAGTTCGTTTACTAATCTAAAGTCTAACTCTAGCTCAGTCGCGTACGTGTCATTCCCTACCGGGTAACTCTTTATCACTTTTGCGCCCCGAATTACCCCTTGAACTGAACTTTCTAAACGAGTGTTTTGTATCACTAAACTTTCTAGGGACTGATTACTTTCGACTTTCTGCCCGTATACCTGCTCTGTTAATTCTCGATATGCATCTAGCTTCGATGCTTTTATTGCCATTAACATTTTACTAGACTCACTTGATCCTTTTTGTACCGATATCGGTGCATAACCCACGGCGGTAATAACCGGATAAGATTTTGGCGCAAGAGTCTCCCACTCAACATGCTTATTGATTAAACCTGAACAGCCAACCAAACAAACACTTAACATTAATATAAAGCTTAAATGTCGATTACTTTCTTTATTAAATCTTAATATATTCATCATTCGTCTAAGACCTTAACTTTTACTAAATAAATAGTATTATCATAATTGTAAGCAAGCAATAACCGTACCTAAAAACATAACTGTCAAGTAGGTATGATTTGTGCTTGTACAAAATTAACATAAACATAATGGAAAAGCGGCTTGAAATTTGAGGACGTATGATCACAAAATTCACTTTACACATGTTGGAAGATAAATGATTCAAGTCAGTAGAATTATAAAAATAACAAGTATGTTGATGTTACTCGTCAGCAGCCATTCAGTTCTGGCAATTTGGTTTGAGGCCACAGGCCAAGCAATTATTAATAATGGTGAGAAAGAAGCGGCACGTCAACAAGCAACTCAAGAAGCCATCAAACAAGCGTTGCTGTTTTCAGGTGCATCAGTCAAAAGTATTCAGTCTCTGACCAATGGTTTGCTTGAAGACGACCGTTTTGAAATTCGTGCTTCAGGCGAGGTTAATAACATTGAATTAATCAATGAAATTTACAACGACGACTATGTGACTGTTTCCATACGAGCTGATATATTTCCACAAGACGCATTATGTTCTGCTTCAGATTACAAAAAAAATATTGTGACTACATGGTATAACATCAAAAAACGGCAACAAGCTGCCGTTGGCAACCTTTACGACTTTGGCAAAGTGATAGCTGAAAAAATACAACAAGAAACACAAAACTATTCGAAATATTCAATAATAAACCGAGTTGAACCTTACTATTTAAGTCCCTCAGTTCAAGAAAAGAAGACAACAGCTTTCAGTCTTGCGAGAAAGACAGATGCTCAATATGTGCTTTTTGGAGAAATAGTTGAATTTGGTGTAGAAACATCTATAACGTCAGGTTTGTCGTTTTGGAGAGGCGAACAGAGTAAGCGAAATCTTGAGTTATCTTTTTCAATGTACGATGGCAACACAGGTGAAAAGGTTTTTCAAAACACACAAAATATTTCAACACTCTGGAATTTTGATCCACATAAAGTGATAGACAGCAACAGTCGGAAATTGTGGAACTCATCATTTGGATTGGAAACCGAAAAGGCCATTCAACTAGTTGTGCAGTCTTTAGATGAGGCCGTTAGCTGCTTACCGACATATGGACAAGTATTAAAGGTTTCAGGTGAAAACTTAATTATTAACATTGGCGAGCACAACGGTGTTAAACAGGGAGACAAATTAACCTTGTTTCAAATGAATCAATTTTATGATGCCCAAAATTTTTCACACAGACAATACCAACTTCATCCAGAAGAGGTCATGGTTAGACAGGTATTTTCCGAGACTGCCGTGGTTGCTTCAGTAACCGGTGCACATTTGGCTAATATTCAACCAAACGATTTTGTAGCGCGAAGATAAAAACAATAGAGGGTTTAAATACCGTCTCGGCTAGTACATAATGTTCATAGACTATCGCAAAATAAGTGTCCCCGTAGTTTAATGGATAAAACGAGGCCCTCCTAAGGCTTAGATCTTGGTTCGATTCCAGGTGGGGATACCAAATTAATTCGAAATTACCATGTAATATTCATAATCAAGTATCTATATCCCAGTTATATTGAGTGTTAATTTTATTCAAGGTCTAAATCGAGATGTCTAATACCAAGCTTCCAATATATTCCTTATCAAAGTATTCTCCTAATATTGCAAAGACATATCTCAGACTTGGGTTCTATCAATTAAAACTTAAGAAATAATCTTTCATTACTGCGTGCCAAATAGAAGTCACCGACGCAGCCTTGAAACGCGTATTTTGAGGTGGTTTGAGTATAGATAGCTATGTATAATCAGTTTCAAATCAACTTATATAAAGAATTACATGGCGACTGATCCCTTAGATGACATGCCAAGAATAAGGCTAGAGAAAGATGACTTGGAGTCCTTTCATCGAACTAGGGCACAATCAAGCAATAAAAGTTCAAAAAAAAGTAACTTGCCAGATAAGTCAACTAACAAATCAAACTCACCATCATGGTTTGCTTTTTTGTTTTTACTTATTATTGTTGTTAGTGCATCAAGTTATTGGTCTTTTGAACAATATAAAGCATTACAACAAGCTCAAAACCGTATCACAGACTTAGAAAGCCGCCTTTCTGCAACAGGAGAAAATATGGACCAGTCAGCTGCGGCTTTACAAATCAAAGTATCTGAACTGAGCCTTAAAACCGAAGACTTATGGGGCCAAATGGATAAACTTTGGGCTTCCGCTTGGCGACGTAACCAAAGTGAAATAGGTGTGTTAAATAAAACAGTCATGGCTGTAAAAGCATCAAGTGAAAAGAGTTTAAGAACAGTGAGCAGTGAAACTACGGATAACAATACGATTATCGGTTTAGTTAAAGAGCAATTAGAAAATCAGGCCAATTTACTCAAACAATTAAACGATAAATTGGGGCAGAGCAATAATGTTGATGCTAATTTTGAACAGCAGATTGCAAGTCTCCGCGAAAAGCTCATATCGACTGCTTTAGTTAATAATAATTTAACCAATCAAGTTGATGTTTTACGTAGAAGAGTATCTGTTAATGAAAAAAAGGCGAACGAAATAAAAATATTACCAACACCGAAGATTACGCCTATTCAATAATAGGCAGAAAAAATAGAGCGAATAACCGCTCTATTTTCAGATTATATTCTAAACTACTCAGCAGGAATTTCATCAGCTCTTTTCGCTGCAGACTCTTTTATTAAAGTCTGTAGCTCGCCTTGCTGTGTCATTTCCATAATGATGTCACAGCCGCCAACTAATTCACCATCAACCCATAGTTGAGGAAAGGTTGGCCAATCTGCATATTTAGGTAACTCTGCTCGAATATCAGGGTTTTGTAAAATATCTACATAAGCAAACTGCTCGCCACAAGACATCAATGCCTGAGTAGCCTGAGCAGAAAAGCCACAGTTAGGTAGTTTAGGTGAGCCCTTCATATACAAAATTATAGGATTTTCTTCAATTTGCTGCTTAATTTTTTCAATAGTGTCCATAGCGGCTCTCATTTAAAATTGTAGTAACTACGATCTGGCGATAAGTTTAGCGTTTTCAACTCAAAATTAATACTCTACTGATCTTTTGTTTGATCGTTTTAGTAAATTACTTACTCATAATTAAGTTACTTTGCACTTGAAAAACATAATCAAGACGCAATATATGACTGTAATTGAATAAGTTCTAACGAATAAAAAATCTTTGCTTTTACATTGCTATGTAAAGTAATAGCATTCATTGGTTCTGAATTAAATTATACATCACCCTTTACGGAGAAATAACATGGCTTTTGAATTACCAGCACTTCCTTATGAAAAGAACGCGCTAGAACCACATATCTCTGCAGAGACTTTGGAATATCATTACGGTAAACACCATGCCACTTACGTAGCTAAATTAAACGGTTTAGTTGAAGGCACTGAAATGGCGAGTAAAAGCCTAGAAGATATCGTAAAAAATTCTGAAGGTGGCGTGTTCAACAATGCGGCACAAGTCTGGAACCACACATTTTACTGGAGCAGCCTTAGCCCAAATGGCGGCGGCGAGGCAACTGGTGCCTTGGCCGACGCAATTAATGCCAAGTGGGGATCTTTTGCAGATTTTAAAGCCGCGTTAAATGATAAAGCGGTGAACAACTTTGGCTCTAGCTGGACTTGGCTAGTTAAAACAGCTGACGGTAGCTTAGATTTAGTTAACACCAGCAACGCTGCAACGCCTTTAACCGATCACAACCTAACACCTCTTCTTACTGTCGATTTGTGGGAACATGCATACTATATTGATTATCGTAATGCTCGACCTAAGTATCTTGAAGGTTTCTGGGCTCTAGCTAACTGGGATTTTGCCGCGGCAAACTTCGCTTAATAGCACACTATCCAAAAAATAAATAATAGCCCTGTTAATCAGGGCTTTTTTTTTGCTAATTTTCATCAGACAATGATATTCAATTCAATACTATATATTTAGGATCCTATGTCAGTCACCAAGATATTTTTCGTCATAGCTATGGCGTCGTACTTACAATTTTCACAACTTGTTTTTGCTAGCGGAAACGGCATAGTGGTTTTCCAATCAGATTTTGGTTTAAGTGATCAAGCTGTATCTGCAATGCACGGAGTAGCATTAGGAGTTGATAAGAATCTGAAGGTAGAAGATTTAACACACGAAATTCCTGCCTATAATATTTGGGAAGGTGCATATCGATTGGACGCTGTGGTTGATTTTTGGCCAGCTAATACAGTATTTGTCTCTGTTGTTGACCCAGGTGTAGGCAGTCAAAGAAAGTCAGTAGTATTAAAAACTAAATCCAATCATTATTTTGTCACACCAGATAACGGAACGTTGACCCTAGTAGCTAAACGTTTAGGCATTGCCGAAGTGCGAGAAATAGATGAAAAAGTTAATCGATTAAAAGGCAGTGAAGCATCCCATACTTTTCATGGTCGTGATGTCTATGCCTACACAGGCGCACGTCTAGCAGCAAGCGAAATTAATTTTGAGCAAGTTGGGCCTAAACTAGTAGCGGAAGTGTTTAGTATTCCATTCGAAGCAGCACGTATCGACACCAACAAGTTAATTGGCGGCATTCCCATATTAGATCCCGCTTATGGCAATGTATGGACTAACATCCCTATGTCATTATTGCTGGAACTTACAAATTCCAAAGACTATGCAAACCTTTATTCACAAGAATTTTTAGTTACCGTCACGCATGCAGATAAACTAGTTCTATCTAAAATAATAAGTTTCGAACGTTCCTTCGCTGGCGTTAGTGAAGGACAGCCTTTACTTTATGTTAATAGCCTAGAAAATTTAGCGTTGGCACTCAATCAAGCTAATTTTGCCAAAAAATTTGATATACAAGCTGGCGGTGAATGGCGCATTGAAATTGTCACTAAATAAAGAATCATAATGACCTTACAACAAAATAACCCATTACATGGTCTGACGTTACAGTTCATACTTGAGACGTTAGAAAAGCAACTCGGTTTTGAAATAATGAGCCAACACGTCAAGATAAATTGCTTTACAAGTGAACCTTCGATTAAATCTAGCTTAAAGTTTCTCCGTAAAACACCTTGGGCAAGAGAAAAAGTTGAACAGCTGTATTTATCCATTATTAAGACCCCAGCTAGTCAAAAGGCTAAGGAACCAACAGGAGCATTTGTTTGGCCAGATATTACTAAAGATAATCCTAATAAAAAAACCTAACCAATCTTTATTGATGTATACCACTCAATCGAAGGAAACCTGAATGAGTAAAAATGTAAACTCACTTTTTAAACCTTTTAACTTAAGAGATTTATCACTTAAGAATAGAATTGCTATGGCTCCCATGACACGAAGCTTTTCACCTGAAGGCATTCCATCAGAGGATGTGGCAAGTTATTATCGGCGCCGTGCAGATGGCGGCACCGGATTAATTATTACCGAAGGCACAACAGTTAACGATCCTGTTGCTACAATGGATGGAAAAATACCCCAAATACACGGCCAATATCCTTTGGCGGGTTGGGAAAATGTGGTCAAAGAAGTACATGCAGTTGGAGGCAAAATTATGCCTCAATTATGGCACGTTGGTATGGCACGTAATCCCACAAAAGCCCCTTATCCTGAGTTACCTAGTGTTGGACCTTCTGGTCTGTTATCACCAGGCAAACAGGTGGCAGAGCCCCTTACCGTGGTGCAAATTCATAACCTGATAGAAAGTTTTGCCAATGCAGCCGCAGATGCAAGACGTGTCGGTTTTGATGGTATTGAAATACACGGTGCTCATGGTTATTTACTAGATCAATTTTTCTGGAGCGGTACCAACCAGCGGACTGATGAATGGGGCGGTAGCATGAGTAATCGTGGGCGTTTTGCAGTAGAAATAATTAAAGCTATACGCGCGGCTACTGGCCCTAACTACCCTATTCTTTTTCGTTACTCGCAGTGGAAACAGCAAGATTACAGCGCTCGTTTGGCAGAAACACCACAACTTTTAGAGGAATTTTTAGCGCCACTTAGCGATGCTGGTGTAGACATTTTTCATTGTTCGACTAGACGTTACTGGGAACCTGAATTTGATAGCAATGACTTAAACCTTGCTGGCTGGACTAAAAAAATTACAGGCAAACCAACAATGACCGTAGGATCTGTTGGTTTAAATGGTGACTTCTTTGGAGCATTTTCAGGTAAGAGTTCTACTACCCGTTCGATAGATGATTTACTGGAGCGTCTTGATAAAGGTGAGTTTGATTTAGTCGCTGTAGGACGTGCCTTACTGCAAGATCCACAATGGCCAAACAAAGTCCGCCAAGGAAATATGAACGAACTAGAAACCTATTCAGGCGACGCATTAGCGACCCTATCATAGTTTAAGAAAACACATAAAAAAGCGCCCATTCATTAAGGGCGCTTTTTATTCAGTTGGGTCGATACGGTCTATCTCAATCTGACCTAATCCAATAAGACTTCAGTAAATTAGCCTTCCACCTTACTCATATCACCAGCTTTAATAATCGAAAAGTTTTCAAGTTTTAGATATTGATTCATCACACGTTTGACGTCATCAGCAGTTAGAGTGGCAAGTCTTTGCTCATAAGCTTTGTTCCACTGCATCGTTCTGTCTGTTAGCAGGTTACGACGTAAAGTACGAACTAATTCTGTGTCTTGTGCACGACTCACTTTTTTGCCTTGCAGCAGTCCAGATTTAGCATTTTCAATTTCTTCATCAGTAAAACCGTCTTTTAACATGCGACTTAGCTCTTCCTTAAAACCCACTTCGACCTTAGCTAGATTTTGTGGCGCACAAATCGCGTAAGCACCTAAGGTGGACTTACTATCTTCTGAATTCATATTTATAAAAGAACCCGCACCATAACTTAACCCCTCTTTTTGTCTTAATCTTGTAGCCAAGCGGCTATTCAAGAATCCACCACCAAATATATAGTTACCCAACTCCAATGCCACTGCATCATCACTGTTTTCTCCAACAGGCAACATAATCGCTGCAACAAAGGTAGCGTTTTCTTTATCAGGTGTATCAAAATAAGTAGGACTTGCCGCTACTTTTATATATGGGTCTTCTACCCGTGTATAAGCACTCTTAGATTTCCAACTAGCAAAAAGGGTTTCTAGGTCAGTTTTGATTTGAGTTTGATCAAAATCTCCAACAACACTAATATTCATATATCTGCCGCCAAAAAATTTATTATGAAACACTTTTAAATCACCTAATTTAAGATTATGAATACTCGCAAGGTTTTCCTCAAACGTTGGTTGGTAGTTTGGATGACCCTTTTTATAAGGGTTCTGCTTACGACTGTATTCATTGAATGCTAGTCGTTGTGGATCTTGCAATTTTTGTTCAATGTCCACTTTTAAAGTTGATTTATATTGATCAAATTCTGTTTTATCAAATCCAGGATCACTCAGTACCTTATGTGTTAGGACTAATGCTGCTGACAAATTTTCACTAGTCGTAGTGATGTTAACCACTAATCCATCCACACCACCAGAAATACTTACCTGCGCTTTTAATTTATCGAACTCATCCTGTATGTCTTGACGTGATAATTCGCTGGTTCCTCGCATTAACATCGCGCTGGTTGCATCACCAATACTGCCAAGGTTATATAAACTTTTTTCAGTACCCATGCTCATCATAATAGAAGCAACCACAGATTCACCACGCGTCTTTTTAGACAATAACGATAACTTAGTACCGTTACTTAGCTGAGTAACAACAGTACGTAAGTCTATATTATCAAATGAAGGTTCAAACACTTCACCGGCAGCAATTTTTGCACGACCTTGGTAGTCTTTAACCATATCGTTCACACTTGCAACAGCCGGTATCTCTACACGAGCCGGTTCATCTGTTGGGATAAAGTGCCCAGCAGTTCGATTGTTGCGCTGCAAGTAGGTATTTGCTACGCGTTGCACATCTGCGGTAGTAATTTGTTCAATTCTGTCACGATGTAAAAAATATAAACGCCAATCACCCATACCTAGCCATTCACTAAGATTTAATGCAATCCGCTCCGATGAATTAAAAGATAACTCAATATTTTTCAACAATTGACGTTTTGAACGTTCCACTTCTTCATCTGTAATAGGCTGAGTACTCAACTCTTCAAGCACCAAAACCATGGCATCAGATACACGGCTTAAGTCTGCTTTTTTATCTACTTCTGCAAAATAAATCGCTAAGCCTGGCTCTTGCCACTGAAAATTAAAGCCGTAAACACGACTGGCTAATTCTCCTTCGACCAACGCTTTGTGCAAACGGCCACTTGGGGTGTCACCTAATATTTGACTCAATACATCAATAGCGGCGTAATCTTCATGAGAGCCAGCTGGAATATGATAAGCCGCGCCTGTCATTTGTATGTCACCGACACGTCTGATGGTGACACTTTTTTCGCCATCTTGCGCAGGTTCAGCTGTATATAAAGGCCTGATCACTCTTTCTGGTTTGGGGATTGGTGAAAAGTATTGATCCACCAATGCAAGCATATCAACTTCTTCAAACTTACCCGCCACAATAAGGGTCGCATTGTCTGGCTGGTAATACATTTTGTAAAAAGCTTGTAACCTATCGATTGGGACATTCTCTAGATCAGAACGCGCGCCAATTGTTGATTTACCGTAGTTATGCCACATATAAGCCGAAGCAGCCATTTTCTGTAAAGTAATGCGAAATGGACTATTTTCACCGCGTTCAAACTCGTTTCGAACCACTGTCATTTCGCTATCGAGATCTTTTTTGGCAATAAAAGAATTGACCATTCGATCTGATTCCATACTCAAAGCCCAGTTAATATTTTTTTTGTTAGCTGCAAAGGTTTCGAAATAGTTGGTACGGTCAGTCCAAGTGGTACCGTTAGGGCGGGCACCATGAGAACTCAATTCAGCAGGGATATCTTTATGTTTTGGGCTACCTTTGAATACCAAATGTTCCAATAGGTGAGCCATACCAGTTTCACCATAGTTTTCATGTTTTGAGCCCACATGATATGTGACGTTAACGGTTACTGTTTCTTTAGTTTGGTCTGGGAACAACAAAATGCGTAAGCCGTTAGCAAGATAATATTCACTTATTCCTTCAACTTCGTTCACTTTTTCAAACTTTTCATTGGCAAAAACCAAAGATGATGCATCTAGAGCAACACTGAGTAATGCGCCAATGATGAATGGGCTTTTTAACATTCGTTTTCCTTATAATTGTTTTAACAACGACAAAAATGTGGCTAATTAAACTTAACTATCACAATAAATGACTTTGAATACCAAAACAATTGGCCTAAATATTTATTTAGGTAAATTATCATGTATGAATAATTG
>OOGD01000069.1_pt1 | contig 24723 bp, 21 predicted proteins | sample 1670381 | NCBI WGS metagenome assembly OOGD01 (sample SAMEA98146918, study PRJEB22522) | marine metagenome | biome: marine biome; feature: marine water body; material: sea ice | place: Arctic Ocean | collected 14-Sep-2015 | depth 1.3 m | reverse complement strand
GTATTAACGGTATATACATCATAGATAAACGTATTACTTACAATAGAAGGCAAAAAATGCATAAATACCAAAAAAAATATGACCGAAGGCTCAGTAACACGACTATAAATGTTAATCGACGCGATCAGTTTATTGATATTATTGTCTAGAGCGTATGTGACACGAAGATGCCATTCCAGTTATTCATACTGTTATATTGCTGGAAGAAGTATTGGCAAAGCCTTGTGAAACTTCACTTTATAGATTTTTAATAAACCTACAAATCAAATATCGTTTGAGACGTCAGTCACAATTTTGAGCATTAATCATCATCCCATCGTCTATCTAGTTTTAAGCTGCCGAGCAAAATTGTAAGCAGTTTTAATTTATTCAAGTCACTTGTTTTGCATGTGTTGTGATTATTAATTTCCACATTACGACCGGAACTTTGTATTTGGTAGGCTGCTGTATCCGATAAATTCAAAAAACTGTACATGTGTATAATTCTTATTCGACATTTAAAATCAATAGTTAATATCTTTTCAATAGCATAAATTAGATATTTATAAGATTTTCTTCAGAGCTAACTTGTCAAATAAAAGAGGAAAACATACGATAGAATTGTAACGATAAATAGCCCGTAAAGTGCAACTAGATCTATTTAAGTAATGAACACCTAAAACTGCACTTCTCCATAAGCCCGTCCTCATGAATGTATAATATAAAATAAGTTTGCATCAACCATCTACTCTTAAAATATAAGGATTAAGCGAATTCTTGCGAGACGATAGAGCTTTCAAGACCGCACCTTGGGCGGTGAATCAATAGTTGCCTAAGGAACTGGATCGCACTCACGAGTTGGCATAGTTTGACACCTCGTGATTGCTAGATAATCAGGCGCATCATCGGCCCTATGCTGGCCTATATATCTAACAATGCCGACGGGTCTTGTAGAATTGTCATGGATGGTAATATTCCAACCGATACATATTGAAATTTAAGTAGTTCAATAGACATCAACAAAAAATACCTCTTTTCATATGTTTGCGAGGAAACTTAGAACTCAGTAAATAGGTCAGCTAGAGCTTTGGCGGCGGCATTCGCCGAATGTCAGTAAACGAGAGACCAATAAAGCTATAGTGTCTTTAACACATTATAATGAGTCATGCTGTAACATTTCATCTAGATTAGTGGCAAGGCGTTGCCTCGCCACCCATCGAAAATGTTTCTGCAAAGGTTCGTCCAACAACAGTTTTTCGAGGGTATTGAAGTGTTTACCCAAAGTCATTTCATCAAAGAGCAGATGAATTCCATTGTGACACTGCCGACAAATATAGATACCAATAGCGAGTTGTTCGCGCTTGTATGTTTTCTGAAAAAAGCTACGCCTGTGCATCTTTTTTGGTATCAAATGATGAAAGGTGAGTGCAGTCATTCGCCTGCACAAAGGACATTCACCGGTTCTAGTGCCACGGCGATGTTGGGTTACTGATACTGATGGTTTTCTACTGGTATCCATAATAACCCCTGTAGGGTTGTGGAATTTTTTAATTTTGCTCACTGTTTGATAAATGTCATGACATGCTGCTGCGGTAAATAGTCATCGGTACGTAACCATTGCAAACCTACCGCGCTCATTTCTTTTTTAGCTTGATGTTGTGTCATTTTATGCAGCCGCTTAATAGGCACATTGTTGTCTTCACCGCGATATTCAACAAGTACCACTCGACCGCTCGATTTCAATCCTTTGACAACCCCAGTCATTACATCGCGGGGAAACGAAAACTCATGGTATGCATCGACCAACAACACTACATCAACACTGGCAGTAGGTATATTAGGAGACCGCTCACTAGCAAGTAAAGTATCAATATTTTCAACACCTTCTACTGATTTTCGCTTCTCGATGAGTCTGAGCATTTTATGCTCTATGTCGACGGCTAAGACTTTTCCATCTGTTAACAGCCTAGCTATAGGGAAACTGAAATAACCAGTACCAGCACCTAGATCAACAACATTATCGGTGGGTTTTAAAGACAAATTTTGAAGTAATAAGTCGGTGCGTTCCTCACGTTCACGTCTGGGACGTTCGAGCCAACCGGCACCAAGGTGACCCATAACATGAGAAATTTCACGACCCATATAGAATTTGCCAATACCATCACGACTAGCCTCCCCTACTTGGTAATAAGCGTCTTTATCAGACGTGTCGGCTTCCATTTGAGCAGGTGCCAGAACCAATGTCAGGATAGCAACTATAGTAATAATCATAGAAACACCTTAAATTTTGATTTGATTTCATAAGAAGAATTATCCAAACAAAAAATACGTAAAATACAAGCTGGAGATCAGTTTTGGGATGTAATGGCTATTTTTATGTCAATAGGATGCTACCGGATGAAATGTTTTAATATTTTCAATTACTAGCATTTTTTAGAAAACATTTGATGTCCGATTATACTTTTTGCTATAACGACAAGTCCGAATGATGATGTCGGGCGTGTACTTCCGAAATAGACACGTCAATGATAAGATAGAACACGTGTTGATTGGTTACCCGCAGACACTAGCCTGTCAAATAAAAAGACTCCACTTAGCAGTCTTCACATCAATAGAACGATGAGAATTGAAGTGGCTCAAGCCCAACATGGCTGCCTTACAGTACAACCACTTTAGTATTTTCTGATGGCCTTGTTATTTTTGTCTGACATTAAAATTGAACATTTTTAGGTTCACTAGTTACTACAACCTTATCAGAGCAGCTATTGTAATTAACTAAAACTATATTGACAGACTCACTGATGTTTTCAGTAGTCATGCTTATAATTGGAAAGCATATAATGAAAAATACCGTAGCCACACTATTAAACCAACAAGTTCAATGTGTGCTCGCCACTCTCGGAGATAAAGAGCTAGCGTTACATTTAATGGCCTATGCTATTTCGACGGACTTGGATAAAATCTACCTGGCATCATTAGAAAATACCCAGAAGGTAAAAAATATACGTGCTAACCCCAATGTCACCTGTCTTTGGGATAACCGTACAGGAAATAATGACGATCATACAGCTGGCTTAGCCATGAGTGGCTTTGGCAATGCTCACGAATTGACTGGTGAGCCTTATCTAGCTGCGCAACGTTTGTTACTCGATCGCAATGCAACACTGGGACAATTACTTTCGCAACCCAGCGTGGTTATTTTTGCACTTAACATTAATCGTTATCAGTGGGTAGAAGGCTATACTCGGGTAATAATCTATGAACCAGAAAAATCATAAGAATTATTGCCGAACCATTATCTGCACAAACTTTCCTATTTCATATTTACCTAAGTAATGATCAAGTAATGAGAAAAGAGCTATTTCGAAATTAAAAAGTATATTGGAGTTTTACCAATACATTGTCATTATTATCCAAAGACAAAATCAACATTGAACACATAACTCATAAACAACAAGAAACTAAGAACGTGTTTCTAATTCGGTTTGTAAGCATTTATGATGACTAACTGGTTTAAAACGAAACTTACTTAAATTGAACATAGGTTTTTATTTTTTATTCAGAAATAAATACTGCAAATTATGGTCTAGCTATTTATAAGATACAAAAAGACACACCTTATGAGCCGCAGAAAATTTATTACGTAAGCCATTTCAATTACCGCCACCCTTGGATTTGGTAGCACCATGTTTTCAAATGTTGCTGAACCTGCTTTCAAAATAAGCGAACTACTTTTTTAACAGAACATTCTTAATAGAACAAGAGTGGCGAGAGTCACTTCCTGGTGCCTACATGAGTAGCCTATTACTAACTTCTATTGAATTGAGTAGCCAAAATGGCAAAAACGTCTTAGTTCAGGCGCGTTTTACGAAATGAGCAGACAGAACACTCTGGCTTCTTTGCCCTGAACAAAACTATAGCAAAAGCATATATACCTGCGAAGGTTTTGACTTGCCATTATTTACGTCAGTAATGAAGTTTGAAAGACGAACAAAGTTGCTAAGTTTTTTCACTCACATCCCTGGGAATTTAGCGACCAAGAAATATTGTAAAATGATTCGGTTACGTACCGAATATCATTGTATTCGTTGTGTGGTCATCAGGGCACGTGTTCGATGATTGTCCTAGAACCACCGGCAAACAGTGGTACAATAACGTGTCGCATTAAATTTTATAGCAACCCAGCCCAGCTAAAAATAATTGAATAAACGAAAGTTAGTTTTTCATCATTATTTAAAGTGACAAAATACTGGCATTTAAAGTGTTACCCGATAGTTATTACAATAATATTCGTCGGTAAGGCATTACAAATGTATATACACAATAGCGGTTTAAATTAAAATTTCGAACAAGATAAAAATTAAAGTCGGTTTTTATTGCACGAATCGTCTGATAAACACAGGTTGACCCAGCCGTTCATCACAAGTATTTTAGAAAAATGTAAAAGCTGTCCCCTTGGTTAAATTAGAAGTGCAAAGAGTTAATTCATTATTGTTAAAAATCAGAAGGACAACAAATGAATAGATAACAAAATTTCTGGTTTCTTATTCATTGTTAAGTGACTAAAGCGGTTAAATTAGCACTACCACTATTTTACAATCATTCATAATCACACATTGCATAAAAATTTTAACGTTTTGTTAACCAAAATTGTGATTAGTACAACCCACTTATCTAATTAATAAAAATACGGAGTAATTTTGCCCAGCACTGAACTACAAAAAAATGAAACATTTCCGCGAAAAAATCCACGAATAGTCATAAAAGTTGGCTCGAGTCTGTTAGCGAACGTTAAAAATTTAACGCCTAGTTTTGCATTTATGCACGGCTTACTTAATGATATTTCTTTGCTACGCGACCAAGGCTATGAAGTTGTGCTTACATCGTCCGGATCTGTGGCATTAGGTCTCAATACTGTTGGTTGCACCGTCGAAAACGCCAGTGTTCAGGATAAACAGGCGGCAGCGGCCTGTGGACAACCGATACTAATGCACGCTTACAAGCAAATTGCGCTTGAGTATGGTTTTGATATTGCTCAGGTATTAGTCACCCTTGATGATCTAGAAAATAGACGTCGATTCCTGAATGTTAAAAATACGGTTCATCGCTTGATAAAACAAGGCGTAATGCCTATCGTAAATGAAAATGATACCATCACCACAGAGGAAATCCGTGTCGGCGACAACGATCGGCTCGCAGCAAAAGTTGCTCAAATGATTGGGGCTGAGTATCTGTTTATCTTAACTTGTATTGATGGTGTTTATGACCGAGACCCTGCAGAAGAAGGAGCGGTTTTCGTAGAATCTATTGAGGATGTGAGTAGTTATATGGAAGCTGCAAGCGGCACCAGTTCTTTAGGTACTGGAGGTATGCTAACTAAATTGCAGGCAGCAAATATGGCACAAAATGCTGGATGTACGACATTTATCGCCAGAGGAACGATGGAAGCCCCCGTTTCTGCAGTCCTGCGCGGCGAACGCAAACATACAAAATGTATAGCTCACTCATCGCCTTCATCGGCATGGAATATCTGGCTGACGGATCGTCTACAAATGGCAGGTAGCTTAGTGATAAAGCAGGATGTAGCTGATTCATTATATGGTGGTGATGATGGGTTTTCATGCCACGATGTTGTATCAATACATGGTACTTTCGAACGTGCAGACGTTCTTCATGTATATGATGAGAAGGGCGAAGAAGTAGCCCGTGGGTTGTGTAATTTTTCGTCAGATGAAACAGCTATTCTATCAGACCGTCCGGATGAAACGGTTGAAGACATTCTTGGATATACAGCATCACATCACTTAATTAATAGTGAAAATTTGGTCGTATTGGCCGAACATCATCTTTCTTGGGATGAGCCGGTACAAGAAGATTAGATCAATATCGGATGCTGTTTTGAACAGGCGTTTTGCTTTTTGTCTTTTCATAATATTCAAGATATTTACGAGGTCGTATAATAAAATACTGCAAAATATGTTGCTAAAACTGTCCGGATTTTTACCTACTTAGTTTAAACAATAATTTTTAAATAGACGATTGAAAAAGTACCCTTTGGTAAGTAAAAATAGGTTGTCGAATAACTTACCAGAGACATAACCAACTCTGGTAAGTTCACTGCATGAAGTGCCTCTTAGCGCTAACGATGATGCAAGTGGTGTATTCCCACGAAACAAATGACTTACTTACGAAACATTCATAATTTGAATCCAAATAATTTGACCCCAAAGCAGTAGTTACATTTATAGAATTACTGCAGGATGAGGATACAGAGTTACTCAAAAGCTTGTCAAACATCAAAATACTCCATACTTTTAACAGCAGCAATATTATTTTTTACTCTTTGTAGGTGCTGCCTTTTTTATCGAGCATACATTTTAACTGCTCAAAGTGAGCATAAGATTGGCCACGAAACTCATCCCAACTTTCTGCAGTTTCCAAAGCCAAATTGTGAGGTAAAACATTTAGATGTTGGCCTGTTGAATAAGCTAACACCATAGTCTTACAGGCTTTTTCCAGATAATATAGGTCCTCAAAGGCTTCAGCGATTGTTTCCCCTACAACGGTTATTCCATGATTACCCATCATCAATGCTTTTTTACCCGCAAGGGTATCTGTGATACGTTTGCCTTCTTTATTATCGGTAGCTATACCTCCAAAATTCGTATCATAGGCAATACGCCCATAAAAACGGGCGGTATTATTATCGAGAGGTAATATACGTGGATCTTTCAATGTCGAAAGCACTGTCGCATAAGTCGAATGCACGTGCAAAATAACGCGAGCTTTTGGTAATGACTTATGTACATTGCTATGAATACTCCAAGCAGAAGCATCCGGTGCTTCATCGGTCTGCATGATGCTGTCGTTTTCACTATCAAGCAATTGTAGACTGCTTGCAGTGACATTTGCAAAGTGCGTCCAACGACGATTCATAAGAAACTGCTTGCCGTCTCGAGATAATGTTGCGCTCAAGTGGTTAGCGACCGACTCGTGCATATCCATTTCAAAAATAAGGCGGAAAACAGCTGCCAGATCGATCCGTAATTCTTGTTCTGTTTGTATTTCTCTTATCTTCAAAAGGTTTCGACCGGTTGCATCTTTTGAGATGGCTGCAGCGCAGCCACAGGTTTTGGATTTCTACCTCGCAGAACACGATATACGCTGCGAAGATCGCCTCGGTCGACGTAACAACCTCGCAAATGCCTAGCACCACTGCCCTTGATAAAAGAAGCTCGGCCATGGGCAATACGGTGGTTGTCAAACACAATGCACTCTCCAGCATTGAGACGGAAAGTCATCAAGTATTTAGCGTCCTGCAACATCTGCCCAAACTTACGAAAAGCAGGATAAAATATATCCATTTCACGCTGAGAAAAATCGAATACATCGGCCAAATGTTGACTAAAATTAATACCGCTAACTTCGCCATTATTTGGATCTAGCTCAATGATTAATTGCTTAGTGCGCACATCCTGATTATCAGTAGTATAACGATAAGGTACTTCGTATTCTGTAAGTATTTTAAAATACGCTGGATATGTTTGTTTCAATACATTAGCTACTGCAGTCGCATCGACAAACAAACTATTACCACCTTGTGCATCATTGACTCGGCAATGCAAAAACTGAATGCCAGGTGCTAACTCTTCTGCAGGCAGATCAGTATGCAACTCAAGTGCTTTGCTAGTGTAGGCAAGATTCTCAGGGTTTGCTTTGGATTTCACATCAAAGGTATAACCAGAAAAAGATGGACGCACAGTTCCAAAAAGTTCGCATAAGACTTTTAGTCCTTCGTCTGAATTTGGCATGTTCTGAATTAAGGCAACACCTTCGTCTAGCATCGCTTCCGCCCAGTCAGCCACACTAGCAGGGTTATCTATTACGTCACCATAGACAAAACGTGCCATGTCCGGATAATGATCGCCATACCAAGTTTTGCGAGTACGCACGGCTAAATCTCCGTGATTATCTCCTGTGTGCCAACGTTCAAGCCAATTCAGGTCATATTCACTTTCAAAGCCATCGCTCCAAATAACGTTCAATGTGTTCTCTTTTAAACAAGCGCTCGTGGTATGCAAATCATCAGATTCATCAAGAATATCAAAGGTACGTTCCTGAGTACTCCGATCCCACGAGGTGGAGCAATTATCACGTAACCAGAAATAATTAAAGTACACCATTTCTCCATTCATAGGTAGTTCTATACCCGTTTTTAACAATACAACTTTAGACATTCAAGGGCACTTATCTGTTTTCATTTACAAATGATTATTTTAACATTTTTGTTTTATTAGTATCGGAACCGATCGGGATTAGTTATGACAGGAAGAACTGAATACATTATCTATATCTTCCATAAGATGCCTTGAATTTAATCAATATTCACGCTATTAGTAAAAGTCAGTCAAAAAAAAGCATATAGAAAACTATAAAATAATCTAAAAATAAATAAATGATTAGATGTAAGGTCATTCAAAACGACTAGTCGTTTGACAACATGAAATACTCGTTCATGGAATGCTTTGATTGATATGAAGCCTTTTTGGTTGGCTCTGTCATCGCAACAATAATTAATAACTAAATAGTTGAGTATCCCAATAATAGCTAGCAATTAAACAGCGCATTGTTGGGGCTTACTGATTGAAATGTAAACTAACCATAATTTGTGTTGTTACTTGGAACAGATGCCTCATATGCTTCCAAAATTTTAAATTTAAGGTTTTATGCCCAGAGCTATCTTGATAACTGCACTTATCTCGTCCCAATCGTTAAGATCTTTTGATGGTCTTAATTGGGTAAGATATACCACTATTACACCTTCTTCTGGACGAACATAATAATTTGAATGATATGCGCCGCCCCATCCATATTGCAGTGTTTTACCCTTTAGATCTCCTTCTTTACCTAGTTCTAGCGCGAAACCATAACCAAATCCATCGTTCCAATCCATATCAATGTAAGGTATTTGATTGCTTATCATTTTAACTACAGATGAGGGCGACAGTATTTTGGTTCCATTTAGTGTGCCTTGGTTGAGTAACATTAGAAGAAATTTTGCATAGTCACCAGAAGTTGAAACTAACCCTGCACCACCTGAGTAAGCTTTCATGGGACCATTAGCGTAATGACCTTGGTTAACCATCAAATCATCTACGATATTGGTGTCACTAGCTCTATTTATATCACTATCTGTGGCGCTATAAACCGTAGTTAGGCGATTTAATTTACTTTGAGGAACATAAAAATGTGTATCCATCATATCCAATGGTCCAGTAATTTCTGTTTCAAAAAAATCTTTCAAACTCTTGCCAGACAGGGACTCAATTATGACCCCAAGTAAGTCTGTGCTGTGACCATAAACAAACTCTGAGCCAGGTTGAGCTTGTTGAGGCAATGTTGTGATCGGCGCTAAGGCTTGCTTCATGGTTTGATCTTTATCCGCAAAATACCAACCGTGTAGTCCTAATTTTCTCCACTCGCCTTCATTGACGCCCCATCCGTAACTTATGCCAGCAGAATGTGTCATAAGATCATGCACTGTGATCTCACGAATCGCAGGGACTATACTATGAGACTTGTCAGGGTTAACGACTAAAACGTTCGTCTTTTTGAAGGAAGGAATATATTTAGAGATAGGGTCTGTAAAATTAATAAGTCCGCGTTCTTGTAGGATCATAACACTAACAGATGTTAGCGCTTTTGTTTGAGAAGCAATGCGAAAAAGACTATCAATTTTCATATCTTTATTCGCTTCAATATCTTGCTTACCGGCGGCTGCATGCAGAAGTTCCTCACCATCTTTGATCACAAGAATGACACCTCCAGCAATTTTATTAGTTTCTACATATGCATCTAAAATACTCTTGGCAGCAGTAAAATCATAAATCTCAGCGAGTGCAATAGAGCTGGAAAGTACTAAAATAATTAGGGCAACGATCTTGATTCTAATATTTCTAATATTTTTAATATTCTGAATGGTTTTTATTTTCATAACTTTTATTCCAAGTCGAATTTTCATTACATATTATAAAATTAGAGGGAAAACACGGCTTAACTTTGAATCCTGCCTTTAATATAAGACTCAATTGATCACAACAATAAATGATGTACTTTTATGTTCAATTAAAGGTCTCTAACTGACAGCTCAAAAAAATGTTTGGTCAATTAAGAGTATTAATAAAAACTAATAGTGTATCGGGAAAACCTAAAAGTACTCTGTCCATTTTTTAAACCCTATTTTTGTAAAAAAATCTATGCATAAATAATTTCGAATAGTGTCACAGGGGTCAGTTTAGCTTTGTGTTTAAAAAAAGTCATACGTGACATTTATTAAACTGGTTATTCTTGTCCATACAGTTCCTGTCGGCTCAGTTTTGGATTTTTTAAGCCACGCTTTAAAATTGATGCTTACCCAGTCATATATTCCTGGCTGACTTCAGCATCAATTTCTGCTCAGCGGCGCTTCTTATAAAAACGTTTAACATTATGATCAGTATGATGATCGAGTATTTGTTCTAATTTATGACCGATTTTAGAACAAACTTTAATTTGTTCTAATTGTGGCCAAGTTGAACGCTCACCCTCAATGACTAGTTCTTGGATTTCATTAGAGGTGAGCTGACCCAAAAGTTTTTGCGGGTCGACGAAGTTAAAATTAGGCACAATATTTACATCGCCTTTATAATCTTGAGCCATAACCGAATAGAACATACTCATTGCTTTTCCCACATCAGGAATTTTACGGAGATAGCGGCGGCTAAACCTCTCGCCACTTTTCAAAATTTCATGTGTCGATAATCGAAAGACTTTTTTTGCACCTGTAGACACAGGCAAATACTGTTCGCCCTTCATTATAGCCAGCGCTAAAGGGTTTGCTTGACTGACAATATAATGATTAACCCCATAGAGCCTAGCGAGTCTTTTAGCAGGTAAGTCATCCGTAACTGCTCCATCGACCCAACGTCGTTCCGGTAAATGTGGTTGAGCCTCACCGTATACATTTTTCGCCATAAGCATCACAGGCGGGTAAACACCAGGTACAGCACAAGATGCCATAACTGCCGAACGCACATAAACATTAGGTGAAGTAATTGCATTCATTAATCTTGATGACTGGTGCTCTTCATAAGGTGCGATTGTGATGCTAATCATCCGCCCTGTTTTTTCATAGGCTTCTTGGAAGGTAATATCAGGAATGATAGCCTCCAGCATTATTTTCAATGATGCTGAGTCAGATTGTTTACGAATGAGCCTTTTAGGACGGTTATCAATCTCAGTCTGCAGGGGATCAAGTACATTATTACCATGTAATACAGACGGTAATTCGTCGTCAGAGTAAGTTCCAAGTATGGCCGCTGAAATGGAACCGGCGCTTGAACCAGAAATAACAGTGGGTAATACGTTATGTTCAAATAAGGTCTTGATCACACCACGATGAAAATGACCGAGTGATCCGGCACCGCTCAACATCAAAGCTGAACGGCCGAAACAATGGCTAGCACGTTCAAAAAAGTCTAACTTATCTTCACTGGTGATTTCACTGGACTCTGGAATATTGGATATATGTTCAAGTGCACCCACTATTTCGTCAACGTATTCCTCAATAAGTCTTTTTGTGCCAAACTTAGCTTTTTTATAGAGATCAGATTTTCCCATTCCTCCCTGATTTCCGTGGATACCCTCATTCAACGCAAATAATAAACCAATATCATCTTCCTGAAGTCTGAGTTGTTTAAGCGCATCTATTCTGGAGCGAATATTGACATAATCATAACTTTTCGATTCATCTTTGACTTTCCATGCTTCAAAACCAGACATGGTGTCATGCTCAAGAGCAGCAACTTTCCAATCAGCATAACTGTCGGCACAGCGCATTTTTCGCTCCAAACGAGTAAGAGAAAAACTAGAAGAGATGGACAACATAGAATCAAATTTCCGCAATAATTGTTTTTAATTAAAGTTATTATAATCAAAAAAAAAAGTTCAACCATCAAGATGGCTGATATAAACATAAAACAATAAATGAGGGTAAATCACAGAAAATAAGGAAAATATGAAGAAAATAATAGTTTTCATCCAATCTGTTACGAATATGCAAAGACTCGACAACATTGAATTTGATGGAAAAGTCATTAACAACGATATCAATAAGTATCATTAATCAGCTGCTTAACCATATACTTTTAATTTATCTCACCCAAGATAATCCTAAATAGCTCAAAGAAATCTGATTCGAAATACAGCACGCAACATAAATGCATGATTTTGCAAAGTGTACTGTCAAAACGTTTGCCGAAATTATCGAGACTAGTGTCGAAATGTCATTTTTAGGTAAATTACAAAGAAATAAATGTTATTCAAAAAATGATGCCAAACGTTTAAACACATGATGTAAATTAAATGTCTCTGAGGCGCAATCTGGAAAGCGTCTTAAATCCAGTGATGCCTGTTTGCGTCTAGAGGTTTTCATCTGTTAATTGAGCGCAGTGGCGCTGACTAACGTCTAAAAATATCAAATTCAAGCAATAGTCAGTGGGCATAAACTCTTAGTGAACGTTATGATTAATTCTTTGGCTAATTCTGCAGCCCTGAATACGCAAGCAACCATATCAACCGGCATAGGAAAAACTGGTGCAGCAGGTATGTTTTCGATTCATCACAAAGGTGCTTATATTTTGGCATAAGGTGAGGCTAGCTGTGTTGTATTTGTAATGCCTCAAAGAAGCAATAAGCCTTGGAAGAGATGATGATGTATTATCGTTTAACATTTTAGCTCCTGCAGTGGTTAAATATCTATCAATATTGACGGTCGTATGCAAGTCCACGTTTCTATTCCTACACCTTTAACATATTTCACAGGTGAAAATGAACTGAACGTGTACATGAACAAGTCATTAAAAATGATGCAACCAGACCGGCTTGTTAGTTATATCCATCCCAATTGATAAAAACTTAAATTGAGTTATGAACATAAAGTAATATATTTACTCGGACTATGATGATGCAGTAAAAATTTCGCTCCAAATAGCTTGAGGTAGATTGAAAAAGAGTCAAGGATTGCATAACTTAATAAAGTCGATATATCCTACATACTCGAATTAGTTTCAGGTGTGAATAAGTGTTTACTGTTGTCTGTGTTATGGTTTAAGTACTAAACATTATTGATTATAAAATATGACTGTATACATTATTTCCAGACTTACCATTCATGACCGAACTGAATATGACAAATATGAAAGTCAGTTCGAAGAAGTATTCGCCAAGTTTGATGGCAAACTTTTAAGCGTCGATGAAGAACCGATTGTTCTTGGAGGTGAGTGGGACGCTACTCGTTCAGTTCTGATTGAATTCCCATCGAAAGTTGCAGCATTAGCTTGGATGCAGTCTGATGATTATCAGCGGATTTCAAAATATCGCAACGCGGGTAGCACCTTGAGTTCTATACTTGTGAAATCGGCCGAAACTGTCTAGTTTCAACCCTTTTTAAGCACTGGTATCATTAGTAATTGTTTATTAATACCAGTGCTTGATGAATTTATTTTTAAAATCACTTTAGGGCTCAGAAGCAATAACGTTATTAACTTTCAAACTTCCGAGTCAGTCAATAATGATTAATCGAAGAATTGAATTACCACAAGCTCATCACTAACAATGTCTTGTAAATTTAACTAGTGTCGTACAAAGTTTGTTACCAGTTTTGATAGAAATAATATACAACTATAGATTTATTTAGAAGAACATCAAATTTTGATAAAGTATATTGTGTTACAATATACAAACCCTGTTCAGATACCTAAGCTTTTGATCAGAAACCTATTTATTAGCCTTCAACATTTTTCCGGTGCAGATAACTTCATGACTGAGCCCAGTGACTGCCTTCAAACGCTTACCCCTATGCTTGTTAATTTTTCTGGCAAGATAGTGCATCCTGTTGATCCTGTGCCATGGGCTTTAGATATGTTTGCTGCTTACCTAAGTGAAGCAGATATGCAGTTCAGGGAACGCTCTGTTGAAGTTAATGAATCGACACTTTTATATTTTGACCAGAAAGATCCTGCAAGCTTTGAGCAATTTAAACATCGCATTGATAGTGCCCAGCCCGTTCATGGTAGTCTTCCTTTAATCGATTTTTGCGCGGGTGATGGAACAGTGCGTAACAATGCGGACTGGGCTTGGCAAATATACAACACAATATTTGAGCAAAAAATGGCAACATGTCATCCTATGGGGAGTTACCTCAGGTCAACAATGTGGATGAGCTGCGGTGAACATCGTTATGATGTTCATTGTGATCTTTTTGATGGATTTTTGTTTCATATGTCTGGTTGCAAGCTTGTTCGAGTCTGGCCTGTTTCAAAAGAACATTCTGATATGGTGATTTTTAACCACAGCGATTTCGATGGGAGAATGGCATCTGAGGCTATTGAGTTTAATTTAAAACCAGGACAAATTTTGTTTATACCTTCTGGTGCGATGCATGAAGTGATATCCATTGGTGATGAGCCCTCTGTTTCTGTTAGCTTTCATATGGGATCGCCATTCCCAATGCCGACGCTATGCATTCAGCTTAATAAAATGCTGCAAGGCGGCAAAGTTTCTTTGTCTCCAAATATGAATTCAATCAATAAATTTAAGATGTATTTTTTTGAGCCTACTCGTTTCATTAATACTAACAACGGATCACAAGACGGAATGCCAGAAGAACTCTACAAGGCACTGGCCGAAGTGTTGCAATCTGAAAATATAGCGTCTAAAACAATGCGTGAACTCATGTCATCCTGGTGGCAAATCGCAATGACTCAACCCCTATACCAAGGACCATATCCTGAACGTGTGTCTGGATATGAATAGTAGACATGGTGGGACAGCTTAGAACCAATATTAAATGGCTGTGAAAACATCTCCGTATAAAAATTTCCTGATACGCTATCGAATGGGATATTAATATTTTTCTATAGTAAATTTATCAGTGAACGGAACAAAACAAATAGTATATTTGGTATGATATAAAATATTAAGTTTAAGTATTCCAAACTATAAAATGATTATAAATGCGAGCAAATCGAGGACGGCCCAGCGCGGTTGTACATTGTGTTTATCATCAATATATTGATTAACTCGTTGAGACTTCATCAATTTTAATTTACTACACGTTGACAATTTAGTGTTAGATTAGAATGATAAATATTTGTTTGGCATTTGGCTCAGCTCACATAAAAGAATTTTGCTAACATTATGTTCGACGTGTAATGTTAGTCAAGTTGGATGAATAAATAACCACAAATGAAACGAATATTAACGTGAACGTTATGTTAATTTTATTTTATAATCAGAGGCACAACTTTTCTCCCCCATTTGCGTATCAGTCTGTTGTTATCCAAGAATTGAATAGTCACCTATGATAATTGACTCAAGCAAGCCGCAAACACTTAATTATCCAGAGTTATAAAGTGAAACCATGACCAGAAAAATATTATCTTTGAAAGACACCAGAAATAAAGAACCCAAACAAGTTGAAAAGGCTGTAAAGGATGCATCTAAAGATGATCCTCAAAAGCGTTTTTTAAATGGCGTAGCCATCAATCCCAATCAATGTATTCGCCTAGAATTAGGTTCTACAGAACTTACTGCACGAGCGATGGACTTGATCACACCAATTGGCATGGGCCAGCGGGGGTTAATTGTCGCTCCTCCAGGCTGCGGTAAAACAACTATCTTAAAACATATTTGTCAAGCAGTAGGAAAAGCTTATCCCGATATAAAACTTTATGCATTGCTTATTGATGAACGTCCGGAAGAAGTGACTGATTTTAAGCGAAGTGTACCAGCAGAAGTCCATGCTTCATCCACGGATGCAAGTTATGAACAACATGTACGTGTGGCCAATGAGCTTTTAAAAACTGCACGCAAAGAAGCAGGTCTTGGACATGATGTTATGATTGTCATCGACTCTCTAACAAGACTATCACGCGTCCATAATGCAGGACGAAAAAGCAGCGGACGAACAATGTCTGGAGGTCTTGACTCAAGAGCGTTGGAAATACCACGTAAACTTTTTGGCTCAGCTAGAAAAATTGAAAATGGCGGGTCGCTCACTATTTTAGCCACCATACTCGTCGATACAGGCAGCCAAATGGACCAAGTGATATTTGAGGAATTCAAAGGCACAGGTAATATGGAAATTGTTTTATCAAGAGAGATCGCCAATCAACGAGTATTTCCTGCATTAAATGTTGCCAAAAGCAGCACGCGCCGCGAGGAAATCCTTTTAGATGCTAAAGATCTCGAAAAAGTTAGAATTTTACGTAGAGCACTTTCCCATCTAAAACCTTTAGATGGCGCGAGAAAACTGGCTGAGTTACTTGAGAAATATCCAACAAATGCAGAGCTACTAGAACGATTTTTACCAAAAATTTGAAATACAATCAAGTACATATATCAAGACAGAATTTGCCGATAAGACCACATAACTATTCTAAAAACCTAATATTTGTGTCGGATATCCTCGTCAGTCCCAGTGAAAATTTTATAAAATTAATTGTGTAGTTAATATTTTTTATAATAGTTCGAATCTATATCCGACACTATTCTGAAATACTAATTTCTGCGCCAAACGCAGTACAATTCAATGTTGCGTTTTAATTCTCTTAAATCAGATAATTGACCTTCTTCAACTGTTTTTTCAAGTTGATATTTTGCATCTTCACATTTTTCACCAAACGCATAATTATTATCGTTTTTTTTAAGTTCTGATGGGTCTGTAGCCACCATTCTTGGCTGCGCACAAGCACTTAAACCTAATACTAAAATACTATTTAATAAAAAAAATTTACGCATAAAAATCCTTAATGATAAAAATAAGTTATCAGACTAAAACTGACTTTTAACTCGTTATAGACAGTTTATAAAATAAATCTACTGTATCACAGTCGAATATTTAGGATCATTTGAGCATGCATTCGTCAACTGGTTTGCTAATACCCTAGTTCAATACAGTTTTACTATTTGGCTCAAAGGTCACAGGTTTACGACCTGTTAGGCTAATTTTTACTTATAAAAGTGCTGTAAATTTTAATTAGTAAAATAAAAGCATTAGATGCTTTGTAAATAACCTCAAACATTGCATTAATATTTATAAATTATTGAAATTCTTGAATATCATCTATCAAATGTTATCTACTTGGTAATTTAACTTTACCAAACTAATAGTCGTTGTATCAGGAACTGCAACACTCACTCATGGAAGTTACGATGCACTTCCAGTTATTATTGGTGAAAATAAGATACCTGATGAGTTTGGCATGACCGAGACTGCACCTTGCTATATTGCCAATCCACCCAAGCGTTACAAACTTGGGTCAATCGGCTTTCTTTTGCTCAATGCAAAGATGAAAATCCGTGACGATGAAATAGATAATCATGACATACCGTTCGGTGAGTCGGGAGAGATTATTTGTACCGGACCCCAAGTAATGAAGGGGTATTTGAACTTACTTAACGAATCAGGAAAGCACTGCGTGAAATTGACGGCGAACGTTGGTTATTTTCTGGCGATGAGGGATAAATGGACGAGGAAGGTTATATTTTTGTTTGTGCTCGCGCCAAAAAAATGCTGATCCTGGCGGGTTCAAAGTGTTCTCAGTCTAAGTAAAAGTTAAATTCCCGACACTACCCGAAATTGCGGCTTACGTAGTGATTGGAAACGGAGATAAAACACCTCCAGGCAACGATATAGTTGATTCATATGTTGAGTTATCTACCAATTACAAAAAGGCTGGTCAAAACACACTAAAAGATAAAATATTAACATTTTGCTGTGAATCGATGGCTGCTTACAAAGCATCAAACATATTTACTTTATTGACACTATTTCACTCACACCAATAGTTAAAATTGATAAAAAAGCGCACTGTTAATTAAAATAATAAGTCAATAAGTGTATTAGTAGTTCAATCTGATTATTACTGCGGTGTTTTTGTGTTGTGATGTATAAAGTCGGTCAACTTTAAATTTATTGCTGTGGTTTAACGTATCATCAATACCTCTGTGATGGGTCCAACCAATAAAAAATTAAGAAAAGGCCTTTGCAATTATTAATCTTTTAAAATTATACAAAAATGTTAAATCCAACTATATGATGGAAATGTGTCTTCATAGCTATATTGTTGAAATTGACTATAGATAAGTAAAAAGTACAAAATTGCCCCAATAAACTAATTGGTTTATTACCTTTATGGGGAAATCTGTTTGCCTGTCCCGCAGACAATTGCCTCTTCACCAATATGATAAATATTGTTGATAGTCACATACACACCAGATATAACACCTGTGATTGGCAGTAAAATAAGCCCAGTGATTGAATAGTATGTTTGTGTGTCTTCGAAACCATTAATCATCTTCAGCGTCTTGCGATCACTTGATATTTCGCATTTATTTTTCGCTGATAAGTCCTTAGTTGGAACGACAACACAACCGCACATAAACACCACTACAAAAAACATGTATAAAGAAGCTCTCATTCTTACAATCTCCCTATAAATACCTATTGAAATTCTATCGATTTTTTTTATTGCAGTTCGATTATGTACACAACGCTAACACTGTAAAGTGTATAGAAAACATTCAGAATCACCTGACCATGTTGTGTATAGTGCGTGGCTTAAGTTTCATAAGATAGTTAGAATCTATCATTACTTTTATCTTTTAAATTGTTAATTTTTGTTTTTTTAAGTATTTTCAATAATAAATTTCTAGACGCTCTAAGAAGCGGATAAAAAACTCTTGAGATTATTTTTGATTTAAACATCCAATAATTTAAACGATTCAATATCCCCGATCGACTTCCTATCAATGCCAGTGTATGTATAGCATCAGCGCCATAGTAGAGTTGTTCACCCATTTTCAAAACCATTCCTTGGTCAATGTCGAGACCTTGTGCTGTGATTTCATTCATTACTTCACTGTTTTTCCTTGCATCAACTATGCGTAAATCACCTACACTTTCCCTGATCTTCACGACCTTGCAATAAGCATTGCAAGCAGGGCATTCACGATCGTAAACAAGTAAAATTTGTTCGCGCTGCATCAGTTACCCTACCCTCTTATCGTTTTTACCAATGTCATTTTCACATAACTATTTGTAATCACTATATGGATACTTATTTTAATTTCGTGAAAGTAATAATGTATGACATGTTATTTTCGTTGCAGAGCTGTTGTTGTCACAATGTTTGAATTTCATTGCTTGAGTGCCATGCTTTGAGGCATTTTAACAGCAATAACAGTACCTTTAGCACAAATCACACTATCTGCTGAAACGATAATATCAACAATAATTTTACGTTCTTTGACCTCGATAAAAGAACCTATCAGTTCAAGCTCAACTCCTTGTGGGGTCGGTGTTAAATAACTAACATTCAATGCCCCTGTAACAAACCTGATCGCTGGCAGTGTATCCATGGTTCTTTCTTCATTACGAAAAGCCATTGCTGCAGCACTACCCGTTCCGTGGCAATCAATTAATGAAGCGATTAAACCTCCATAAACAAATCCAGTGATCGCAGTATGGTATGACTCAGGGGTGAAGCGAGCGATAGTCTGCTGATTATGCCAATAGCTTTTTAAGTGATGGCCCTCGGGGTTATTTACTCCGCAACCATAACAATGACTCAGATCGTCAGGATAACACTCTTGAAATGCTTTATTATTCATACAGTTTCCCAAAAAACAAAAATCAACTCGTTAGTGTCCGTAACACTATTGATATAACCACCTAATTAGATAGCTTTCAGAGTGATATGGTTAACTTATTAAATAGTGTTCACCAATAACTTTGTTTTCAACCTTAACATCTTTAAAGTCCATAACTCTGCTTTAAATCTGTAATTTACTTAGGTAATTGGGAGAAGGATTTAAACAAAGCCATACTAAATATTTTGGATAACACAATGGATTTGACACTTAATAACTAATCTAAGCAGTGACAGTGAAAATATCATCATTTAATTGAATATGAGTAAAAAGAAAAATTCATATGGGTGTCTTAATAACCAATTACATCGATGTGTTCCAGTCGAAAATTTTAGCTCGTTCAACATTTTTATAATAACGGTCCGATTAATTAAAATAATTAAAATAATTAAAATAGTTAAAATATTTTTAGTTCAGATGCCTTAATCACTAAAATAACGCCAACTATTTAAGTAGTAATCCAGAACGACAGGTTTATCAATTTGATTGACATCAACGTCTAATATTTGTAGGTCTTTTTCAAATATAAACATAGACAACAAAGATTCTTGAGTTAAGAAAAGGCTATCTTTTAAAGAGCGTTTAGGTGTCAATTTTATTGGTTGTAGTGCGCTTAACACAAAGCCACAATCACCAAAAGATGGCACATTTGTATGGTAAGGATAAGTAGAATTGAAACCTGCTGCTTCTATAGTTTTTACAATACTCCAAAATGCAGGTCTGACAAAAAATGGACTAGTTGCTTGTGTCACCATTAAGCCGTCATACATTAAATTTTCTCTGGCTAATTGATAATACTGCTTACTGTATAAACGTGAGAGTGCGATGGTGTTGGGGTCAGGTAAATCATTAATAATAAGGTCAAAAGGTTGATTGTTTTTCTTGAGAAAGACAAAGGCATCATCAATCACGATCTGCACTTTTTTATCAGCTAAACTTGCTAAATTAATATCTGTTAAGTGCGCATTATTCATCGCTAGCTCAGTCATTCTGGAATCTAAATCAACTAAAACGATTTGTTTGATTTCTGGGTACTTAAGTAGTTCTCTTACCGCTAGACCATCTCCTGCACCCAACACCAATACGCGTTCAATTATTTTATTAGCATAAGTCATAGGCACCATCACTAAGGACTCATGGTATCGGTACTCATCCACAGACGAGAACTGTAAAACACCATTTAAGTAAAGTCGCAGGTCGTCTTTGCTTTTGGTTAGCGTAATTTTTTGATACGGTGTTTGTTCGCTATGCACAATACGCCCATTATAAAGCATCTGATCCCAGTGCTTCAATGCCTGACTAGAAAACACTAACATAACCAAAATAACTAAACTCATAAAAGCTGTTAAAAATTGAAGCTTTTTACCTGCTTTTCCAAGCGTCGTTCTATGTGTATACAATACCACCGCTGCAATCGACATATTGATGAGTCCAAACAGTAATGATGATTGATAGATACCCATAACAGGTAAAAGAAAAAACGGAAATACAATGGTAGCGATCAACGCGCCGAGATAATCAAAGGATAGTATGTTGGCAATATTAGATTTAAGAGTTTGATAATTCTCCATTAATCTCGTTAAAAAAGGAATTTCTAATCCAATTAAAAATCCGATACATAAAGTGAGCACTACATAAGTTGGGTAGAATAATGCAGTCGTAGTGTAGGTGAAATATAATAAAGGGACACTGACACCGCCAATGATCCCAAGCAAAACTTCCGCAATCACGAAGCGTTGCAATAGTTTGTCTGTAATAAATTTGGATATATAAGAGCCAAGACCCATTGCGGCCATGTATAGCCCAATGGTAAGTGAGAAAAACTTCACACTGTCGCCCATAAAATAAGACACAGTGGTGGCAATCAATAGTTCGTAAATAATTGAGCATAAACCAGCGATAAATGCTGCATAAATCAACGTAGCAGATTGTTTCTGCTTAGATTGTCCCTCAGGTAAATATGTTTCGTCGTTCGGCATATCAAATTGGCCCATCTGTTGGTGAGGGTTTCTTCAATGAAGTACCTCTATCAAACTCACGCACATCAACACGCTCTGGACAGAAATGTTTTTTAATCGGCGCTAAAGCTAAATTAGGATCGCAATTGCCACACATAAATATGTCTACGGCAGCAAAGTGACTTTCAGGCCAGGTATGTATGCTTATATGAGATTCGGCGAGTAAAAGCATGCCAGTGATACCTTGTTCTTCTCCAAAACTATGAAAGTTTTTTTGCAATACTATAGCGTCACAAGCTGATGCGGCTTCCATTAACGCTTGCTCAACGCAACTTAGATCGCTTAAATTCCTTGCTTGATATAGGTCTAAAAGCAGATGTTTCCCGGGTGTGTAACTATTTTGCATGAAAATATTTTGTTAATTCTGACATTATTTATAAGGAGACTCATTTGGTAAATAGGTTTTTCTGTTGACATTGCTAGGTTAGCAAATAAATATGCATGAATCGTAATATACCATCTTTAGGTCGGTATGACTTATGACTCACCAATCGGAATACTTGATTTGATGCAAATTAAGGTAGATTTAGCTTTCTTTAATGACAAACCTTTTATTTAAAATAAATAACTCAATTTAAATTATTGATATTATTTTACTTTCGACAACCTATTAGTCTGCTCTTTTAATAATCTGCTGACCTGTAAAATCTTTTATCTCTGCCTGCACACAACTCATATACCCCAGGCTAAACATTGTCAGTTTCTTCGCACACATCCTCTAGATGAGGTACAAACAATCTACGATATTTCAACGACAGTCCTACTGATTAATAACATCAACACGACTTGGGGGCACTGAAAATAATATGATTAGTGATGAATATCACCGCACAAACGCTGAATTCACATTTCCAAGATTACGTTTTATGCCAGCCATCAACATCCCACACATCTTTTAAACACAAAATATTGCATGCGTATCATTATCTTTTAAAATCATCTGCTACGGCACCCGAATATTGAAAACAACGTGTTTTCTCAACATTAAAACACCCTATTTCCTGGTAATAGAATTAATGACGTTAATTTAAATTGACTCTTGCCCCTTTTATTTTTTGTTATTGACGTTACAATGCGCAAAATGCAGTGTCAGAAGCCTGATATCTGAGTACGCTGAGTTATTTTACTTTGGGATATTTCTTCTATGGCTGATGGTAGCATTGAATTTAAAGGTACGAGTTTTACTCTATCTGTTTTACATTTAAAAACGTTAAACTTAGCAGATATACGCGCTAATTTAGTAAAAAAAATTGCACAGGCGCCAGACTTTTTTTACTTATTCCCTGTCATGGTTGATATTGAAGAAGTAGATTCTTCTTTTGACTACCAAGCTATAAAAATATTGCTTGAAGAATTAAAATTCACATTTGTCGGCTTTACTGGCTCTGTTTCTAAAGAGCAACGCAGCCTTATTCGAGAGCTTGGTTATTCATTTTTAAATGCTACTAAAGCCGGCGTTCCGAGCAAAAAAGACAACAATAATGAAGCGATTGAAGCAAAATATAAAGAAACAGAAACCATTCGTGAAAGTAGATTATATGGCGATAAAATACATCGTGGGCAGGTTCGTTCAGGTCAACAAGTTTATGCAAAAGAGCAAAATTTAGTGGTGATTGGTTCTGTTTCTGCGGGTGCTGAGGTTATTGCAGATGGCAATATTCACATTTATGGCTCATTACGTGGAAGAGCGCTTGCAGGTGCTAAAGGTCATCATCAAGCACAGATTTATTGTCAAAACCTTGAGGCTGAACTTGTATCAATTAATGGAAACTATTGGCTGAGTGAATCAATGGACAAGCATTGGGGCTCACCGGTATATATACAGTTGAATGGCGCTGAATTGACGTCATCAAAACTCATCTAACTTTTATTTATGAAGGATATTCGGTCTATGGCACGAATAATAGTTGTTACATCAGGTAAGGGTGGAGTGGGTAAAACGACTTCAAGCGCCGCTATCGGAATTGGTTTAGCGTCAAAAGGACACAAGGTTGTTCTAATTGATTTTGATATTGGGCTTCGTAATCTAGACCTAATAATGGGTTGTGAGCGTCGTGTTGTGTATGACTTTGTCAATGTAATTAATGGCGAAGCCACCTTAAATCAAGCTCTTATTAAAGATAAGCGTGTTAGTAGCTTATCAATACTGCCCGCGTCACAAACACGAGATAAAGATGCTTTGACCAAAGAAAATGTGGGAAAAGTGCTTGAAGAGCTTGGTAAAACATTCGAATATATTATATGTGACTCTCCAGCAGGTATTGAGGCAGGTGCGATGATGGCACTTTATTATGCTGATGAAGCAATAGTTACCACTAATCCAGAAGTATCATCAGTGCGTGACTCTGATCGAATTTTAGGAATGCTGTCAAGCCGCTCTCGTCGAGCTGAGCTTGGTTTAGAGCCGATTAAAGAACATTTATTACTAACACGTTATTCACCTAAACGAGTAGCAGAAGGCGAAATGTTAAGTGTTGAAGATGTAGTAGATATTTTAGCCATACCTTTACTAGGTGTCATTCCAGAGTCACCTGCAGTACTAAAAGCGTCAAATGCAGGTGAACCTGTAATTTTAGATACTGAAAGTGATGCAGGGAAAGCTTACCAAGATGTTATTGAGCGTCTCTTAGGTGAAACAGTTGAATTTAGATTTTTACAAGTTGAACAAAAAAGCATTCTTAGTCGCTTGTTTGGAGGTTAATATGGCATTACTGAATTATTTTTTACGGAAAAAAGAAAACCAAGTCACAACGGCGTCGAAAGCCAAAGAACGGCTGCAAATTATTGTTGCACATGAGCGTAATAGTCGAAATAAACAGCCCGATTATTTACCACAGTTAACTGAAGATATTCTTCAAGTATTACGTAAATACATCCAAGTGTCAGATAAAAGTCTATCGATTAACCTTGATAATAAAGACGGTGAATTGAGCGTGTTGGAGTTAAACATCGAGTTATACGATGAAAGTAATAC
>OOGD01000068.1_pt1 | contig 25126 bp, 19 predicted proteins | sample 1670381 | NCBI WGS metagenome assembly OOGD01 (sample SAMEA98146918, study PRJEB22522) | marine metagenome | biome: marine biome; feature: marine water body; material: sea ice | place: Arctic Ocean | collected 14-Sep-2015 | depth 1.3 m | reverse complement strand
ACATAGCCTCTCCATAACCAGGAAGTTTATGGCTTAATGTACATCGCAAACGACTTTCATCTTTGAGCTGCCAATCTGAATTCTCAACTTTTGCATTATATTGACGTAACGCAGATGAAGTATTAACAGACACTGACACTAAAACACCACACAGAATAAACGTTATAACTTTATTGATCATTAATTAAGAGCCCCCGCTTCATTCAATTATATCGACCAAATTGGGTAAACATTTAGTTAATTGAGTTTGATTAATATTTATATGGTTTAACGTTTTGACTGGCTACTGAAAAAGAACCTTGCCATAATCGTCTTTCTCAAGAATGTTTTAGGTTTCCATGACAGAATTATTTAAAATAAAAAATCGTTTTAGAGGGTATTTTCCCGTGGTAGTTGATGTTGAAACAGCTGGTTTTAATTCACAGAACGATGCACTACTGGAAATTGCAGCCGTCACCACGAGAATGGATGAAAACGGGTTCTTTTATCCAGACAAAACCTTTCATTATCATGTCAATCCATTCGAAGGGGCTAATTTAGAAAAAGCAGCATTAGATTTTAATGGTATTGACCCATATTGTGCCCTAAGAGGCGCGCTAGACGAAACAGAAGTAATGAAAGATCTGTGTAAGAAAGTACGCAAAGAACAAAAAGCGGCGGACTGCCAACGTTCTGTGATTGTTGCCCACAATGCTGCCTTTGATCAAGGTTTTGTCAATGCTGCCATCGAACGAAGTCATATTAAACGCAGCCCATTTCATCCTTTCGTATCTTTTGATACAACTACTTTATCTGGTTTAGCTTTAGGACAAACAGTATTAGTAAAAGCCTGTATGGCTGCCGGTATCAGCTTTGACCAAAATGAAGCACATTCAGCTTTGTATGATACTGAAAAAACCGCTGAGTTGTTTTGCTACATCCTCAATAGATGGCAAAGCTTGGGTGGTTTGGAAGCGCATAATTAAAGTCAGAACTTATATAAAGCTGCCATTGCGGTTTTTATATTCAATTTAGTTAACTATAAACATTAACAATCTTCCACGGTTAAGTATGCTTCAGCCATAAAAATTGTAGCTGACCAGTTATATAATTATATTAATTAATCTTCCCTACCAAAAAACTGCAGCGCAGGTTAACAACAACGTCTTTGGGACAAGGATTATTTAAGAACTTTATTGGCACATAAATACGATTGAATAAAAATAATTTTTGCCTGATAAATCTTTTTAGGTTGGATATATAAAATTTCTAGGAGTTTTTGAATCGCAAAGTCTATAAGAATATTGAGAACAAACACTTGATCTTTATGAGAATAACAATTATTCTTATTTGCATACCGCTTATTGAGATATTTTATGTTTGTTTGTATATGCCTTGGCGTCACAGATAAAGCTATTAAACAAGCTGTCCTCGAAGATGGCGTGGGCAATATGCGCCAGCTCAAAAAAAAGTTGGGTGCAGGCACACAATGTGGCAAATGTGTTCAAATGGCTCAAACAATCATAGATAACACTATTATCGATGAGACCTTATTTAAAGAGGTCTGTTAATACTTGTTGTTTATTATATGAGCCTTTTGTCATTAAAATAGAAAGCCAGTCAATCCGACTGGCTTTCTGCTGTTCACACTTCTAATACCTTACTCAACGAAACCTTCGTTAGCTTTAACTGTTAATGGATGATAACCAGCCTTAGCTTCAGCAAATGCTTTTTGAGCCATCAGTTTACCCTCAGGTGTTTGCGAAAGTGCTTTGTATAAAGGTTTCACTAACTTATTACGTCCAATAGAAGTTAAATAATCATGCAGCCGAGTGAAAGCGGGTTGATACCAATTGTTAACACTTATCAGCAACCAACTATGCGCAATCTCATTGTTTTTACTAATGGTCAAAGCGAATTCTTTATCCAAGTCGGCTAATTGTTGTTGACTTAATTTAGCAGGCATATTGTTTAAAAAATATAACCACTGATGTACAACCCACTTTTCACTATCAATTTCATTAGCCTGAATAGTTCCCGCCAACCAGGCATTTCTTTCTTGGTCTACAACAGTAAATGCATCGGATTCAGTTACCGGAGCTCCATCAGGGATACCCGGTTGGAAGATCCATTGATTTATACGTTGTTTTGATAGCTCGTCACTATGATCTTTGAGTAGCGTTTGTTCTAAATATTTAATGAACTGTTGCGTCGTGATACTTTTAAAGGCAAACTTTTTAAAGTAACTCAATAGAAACTGGTCAAAGTTTTCTCTGCCCACTTTAAGTTCCAACTCACGTAAGAATAAGGCACCTTTTTCATAAGGAATATTACTGAAAACGTCATCAGGGTCTCGGCCTCTTAAATCGATAGCCATAATTTGATCATTAGCAGGTAACGAATCAATATCTGCCTGTAAATCTTGGCGACCTAACACAGCTTCCATCTCAAATCGTTCATCACCATAAATCATTTGCATAATTCGATACGTCAAATAAGTAGTAAAACCTTCGTTTAACCAAAGATCGCGCCACGTTGCATTAGTAACGGTATTACCTGACCAAGAGTGAGCCAACTCATGAGCAATGAGTGCCACCAAACTCTTATCCCCAGCAATCACAGTGGGAGTAATAAATGATAATCTTGGGTTTTCCATACCACCAAAGGGGAAAGAAGGAGGCAGGATCAGCAAATCGTACCTTTCCCAACTATAAGGACCGAATGCTTTTTCTGTAGCAATAAGCATAGACTCAGTATCAGAAAACTCTGCTGCCGCCGCGTCTAAAATACCTTTTTCAGAATAAACACCTGTGCGCAAGCCCATTGATTTAAATTCTAGATCACCAACCGCTAAAGCAATCAAATATGCAGGAATAGGTTGCGGCATAGAAAACTGGTAAACACCATCTCGCGGCGTGTTAGGATCATTTGAAGCACTCATAACAGCAAGTAATTCTTTGGGTGTGCGAATAGTCGCTTGATAAGTCATACGAACTTGAGGCGAGTCTTGAAGCGGAATAAAGCTGCGAGCGTGAATAGCTTGTGCTTGTGTAAATAGAAATGGATGTTTTTTACCTGCAGTTTGTTCTGGCGTTAACCACTGCACGCCAGACGCAGTGGGTGAGGTCTGATAACTGATTACAATACTATTTACATCGGTTGGTATATCAATGGTTAAAGCCGCACCTAAAAATGAGTCAACGCTGGATAAATCGAAGTTAACTGCTTTGTCCTTGGCCGTAACGCTGTTAATAGTCAAATCACGAGTATCTAATATCAGCAATGTTGCGTTAGCATCGACTTTTTCAAAATCTAATTGGGCGGTACCCACTAAAACTTTATTAGCAAAATCTACTGTCAAATCTAAGCTTAAATGAGTGACTTTTATTGACTCAGGATTAGCAAATGAATGATAATCTTTTCCTACTTTAATGGCTTCTTTTTGAACGTCAGGAACAGATTCATATTGATCTACTTTAGGGTTAGCTGTTGTATTAGATTGCATCATCTTAGATGCAGAGGCTTTAGAAGAATCGACCTCAGAACATCCACTCAGCAGGTTCAAAGCGAGAACGCCAACAACAATATATTTTATAATCATGATTTTACCTGTTAGAAAGTACTTACATAAATTGTGGCATATTTAGCGCGACATAAAAATATGAAATCTCTGATAGTCGATTGAAATGACGAGGTACGGTTCATAAATATACACTGCGAGTTGCAGTTTACGATTAGCATAAGTTAGTGGGGACAAAATGGTAGACAATCAATTAGTAGTTGATGGATTGGAGGAGTTTTTGAACGAACTTCAAGACGTCAAGCCTATCGAACAATCAGATACTGTGGCTACCAGCCAACAAAAAAATACTTTAGCACAACAACTGAAAAGGCAGTCAATAGAAGCCAGTCAAAACTTAGTTAATAATTATCTGAGTGTTGAAAAGGTCGAACCTGTTGATCCATACGACCATATCAGCTTTAAACAAGATGGCGTGCAACAAGGTGTTTTCAAAAACCTGAGGTTAGGTAAATACAAAATTGATTTCGTACTCAATTTACAACAAAATAAATTTGAACAGGCTAGAACGTTACTCTTTGGTCACATATTAGATAGTCACAAGAAAGGCGATCGTACCTTATTAATTAAACACGGACTTGGGTTACTAAGTCGACCATTCCCAGGGTTTTTAAAAAGTTACGTACATCAGTGGTTGCGGCAAATGCCCGAAGTTATCGCATACCATACTGCACAGCCTAATCACGGCGGTAATAGTGCTGTATATGTAATGCTCAAAAAAAATCAGCAAGAAAAAACTAACAATCGCGAGTTACATCGAAAGAAATAATACATTTGTACTATCCATATAATGAAGTAATGGGATTCGTTTGATTGTCGGCTCAGGTGTGGTGTCTGATGGAAACTGTTTTATGGTGGCAGATTTGGCCGAAGCGCTGAAGATAGCAGCTACTATTAGAAAGATAACCGTAATTAACACACCGGTTAAACCAAAGCCTTTATTTGAACGATTCATGAGCGTCTCTTGTTATTTTTAATTTTATAGAATACATATTATTTACATTTTTCTTATTCAGTAGACTCACTCCTTGTCATTTCAGTACAAATATTAATCACTATTTTACTGATATACAAGGGTTTATTTATTCTTTAACAAATAACTTGAATTTATCAGAAATATAAACGTCAATATTAGAGTTTTCTAATCGTTAGCAGAAACCATCTCCCAATAATGTGAGTTTTAATCCATATCATTAATCATTTAAATTTAAAGTCACATATACAGCGTATTTCTTTATGCGACTTAACATTAATAATAAGCTATTTTAGATATACACGAGCATTTCTGAACATACGCATCCAGGCACTGTCTTCTTGCCAATCTTCTGGATGCCATGAATTAGATACCGTTCTAAAGACCCTTTCAGGATGAGGCATCATAATTGTTGCCCTACCGTCATTACTGGTTAATCCAGCGATCCCAAGAGGAGAACCATTTGGATTTGCGGGGTAGTTTTGCGTGACTGCACCATAATTATCCACATATTGTAGGGCAACGGCAGCGTTTTGTAAGGCAGTAATGGCACCTTGCTCGTTAGAAAACTCTGCACGACCCTCACCGTGAGAAACAGCAATAGGCATTCTCGAGCCTTGCATTCCATCAAAAAAGACTGACTTTGTTGACTTAACTTCTAGCATTGCCACGCGCGCTTCAAATCTTTCGGATTGATTCGTCACAAAATGTGGCCACAAATCTGCACCAGGGATCAAAGATTTCAAATTAGACATCATCTGACAACCATTACACACACCTAGAGAAAAAGAATCTTGCCGCGCGAAAAATTCAGCAAACTGATCTCTGACTCTATTATTAAATAAGATGGATTTTGCCCATCCTTCACCAGCCCCTAAAACGTCCCCGTAAGAAAACCCACCACAAGCTACCAAACCTTTAAATGTATCTAACGACTGTCTTCCTGACAGTAAATCACTCATATGTACATCAATGGCACTAAAACCTGCACGGTCAAATGCAGCAGCCATTTCAACATGGGAATTGACGCCTTGCTCACGTAATATAGCGATACGTGGTGCGACACCTTTTAGTATGTAAGGCGCAGCGACATCTTGAGTGACGTCAAAACTTAACTTGGCATGTAGACCGGGATCTTTATCATCAGCTTTAGCCTTATGCTCTTGTTCAGCACAATTTGGGTTATCCCTAAGTTTTTGCATATGTAGCGTAGTTTGTGCCCACACTTGACGATAAAACACACGGCTATTGTGCAGAATAACCTCTTTGTTTTGTTTGAATACAATTTGGTCAGTATTATTTATACTTCCAATACTGTGTACTAAATGCTGTATCTCATGCTTGGCAAATATTTTTATTACCTGTTCTTTGTGTTCGGCAGAGATCTGTATCACAGCACCTAATTCTTCGTTAAACAATAATTCAATTGCTGGCCCGCTAAGTGAATCTAAGTGAATATTCACACCTGTTTTGCCAGCAAAAGCCATTTCTAAAACAGTAGTAAACAAACCACCGTCTGATCTATCGTGATATGCCAACAAACGTTTTTCATTCACTAATTGCTGAATCGCTAAAAAAAATCCTTTTAGTATTGGAGGAGAATCTACGTCAGGAGCCACATTACCTAACTGTTGATAAACTTGCGCCAAACAAGATGCACCTAAACGATTTTGTCCTTGACCTAAGTCAATCAACAATAATTCAGTTTCACCCATCTTAGAGTTTAATTCTGGAGTTAAGGTCTTGCGAATATCTTGAACAGCGCCAAAAGCGGTAATCACTAAAGAAAGCGGTGATGTAACAGATTTATCACCTTGCTCATCCTGCCAAGTAGTTTTCATAGACATTGAGTCTTTACCTACAGGAATAGTTATATCCAATGCAGGACATAATTCTTCGCCCACGGCTTTCACCGCTTCATATAAACCTGCATCTTCACCTGGATGTCCTGCTGCTGCCATCCAATTAGCAGATAAATTAATACGTTTTAAATTACCGATATCTGCCGCCGCTAGGTTGGTTAATGCCTCACCTACTGCCATACGTGCAGAGGCAGCATAGTTGATCAATGCGATGGGAGTTCGTTCACCCATAGACATGGCTTCACCTTGATAACTATCAAAAGAACTAGCAGTCACAGCAACATCAGCCACGGGCACTTGCCAAGGCCCAACCATCTGATCCCTTGCCACTAGACCGGTAACGGAACGATCGCCAATAGTGATCAAAAAGGTTTTCTCGGCTACCGCAGGCAAATTTAACACTCTCTCTGCCGCTTCAGCTAAATTCATTAAGCTGGTATTAATCGATACCGAGTCGAGGGTTTTAGACGTGACATCACGATGCATTTTAGGTGTTTTACCTAATAATACTTCGAGAGGCATATCAATTGCATCGTTATCAAAATATTGGTCACTTAAAGTCAGATGCTGCTCTTCGGTTGCTTCACCAACTACCGCAAAAGGTGCTCGCTCACGGCGGCATATGTTAGCAAATGTTTTAAGATTTTCTGGTGCAACTGACATCACATAACGCTCTTGTGACTCATTACACCACACTTCTAAAGGTGACATACCAGGTTCGTCATTAGGCACTTTGCGCAATTCAAACCTTCCACCACGTCCGCCATCACTGATCAACTCAGGAAAAGCATTGGATAAACCACCAGCACCAACATCATGAATAAATTGGATTGGATTGTCGTCACCCATTTGCCAACATTTATCAATCACTTCTTGGCAACGGCGCTCCATTTCTGGATTACCGCGTTGCACGGAAGCAAAGTCTAAGTCTTCACTAGATTGACCTGACGTCATGGATGAAGCAGCACTGCCGCCCAATCCTATATTCATAGCTGGGCCGCCCAAAGCAATCAATTTAGCTCCAACGGTGATCTCGCCTTTTTGGATGTGAGATTTACGAATATTCCCCAAACCGCCAGCAAGCATAATAGGCTTATGGTAGCCCCTCACTTCTTCACCATTAAAACTGATGACTTTTTGTTCGTAGGTACGAAAATATCCTAGAATACTAGGGCGTCCAAATTCGTTATTAAATGCAGCAGCACCGAGTGGCCCTTCAGTCATAATATCAAAAGCGCTAACAATTCGTGCTGGTTTACCAAAATCAGTTTCCCAAGGTTGTTCAAAACCTGGAATACGTAAATTAGACACAGAAAAACCCACTAAACCTGCTTTAGGTTTTGAGCCTCTTCCTGTTGCGCCTTCATCACGAATTTCTCCACCAGAACCGGTAGCCGCCCCTGAAAACGGTGCAATAGCGGTGGGGTGATTATGAGTTTCGACTTTCATCAAAATATCAATATCTTCGTGATGATAGCGATATTCGTTATCCTGTGATGATGGGAAAAAACGCCCTGCAAAACTACCTTCCATAACTGCAGAATTATCTTTGTAGGCTGAATGTACGTTTTCACCACATTTTTCATATGTGTTTTTAATCATTTTAAATAATGATTTAGGCTGGACTTGTCCGTCGATTGTCCAATCAGCATTAAATATCTTGTGGCGACAATGTTCAGAGTTGGCTTGAGCAAACATATACAACTCGACATCATTAGGATTGCGTCCTAAACGACTAAAATTGTCAAATAGGTAATCCACTTCATCGTCAGCTAAAGCTAAACCCAGCCGAATATTAGCATGTTGTAACGCTGTTTTTCCCTGACCAACCATATCTACAGACGTCAAAGGAATCGGGTCACTTTTCACAAACAGGCTCTTTGCAACTTGAAAGTCAGACATTACTACATCTGTCATTCTATCGTGAAGCAATGCTTTCACTGCCGATAATTGTGCATCATTTAAGTGCTCTGCTTGCAGATAATAAGCCACGCCTCTTTCTAAGCGTTGCACTTTATGTAGGCCACAGTTGTGAGCTATATCAGTTGACTTAGAAGACCAAGGTGAAATGGTTCCTGGCCTTGGCGTGACTATTAACAAAACACCTTCATGCTTGTGTTCTTCAATAGCAGGGCCGTAAGTTAACAGCTTAATAAGTATTGTATTTTCTTGCTCATTAAGTGGCTCTGAAACCATCACAAAATGCGTGTACTCAGCATAGATACCAGTTACAGGTAGACTGTGTTCGGCAAATTGAGCAAGACATTTTTCAATTCGAAAATCGGATAACGCAGGTGTACCGCGGAGCACTAACATAAGGTCATTACCTTGTAGCGGAATTCACATATTCCTTACACATATAGTTCAGAATTTGCGAATCAATGAATGAGGAATTTTGAGGCGCGCATTATAGGGCAATTTCAATCAATTTATAAGCATCAGTTTAGCAAAACACCTAATTTTTTTGTTTTAATTCACAAGATTACTCACTTATCTATATGACCAAATAGTCTACATTTTCTAGACTCAGCATTAAACAAACTATTGTGCTTAACAAAGCACTGGATGAAATCAGATAATTTGTTCACAATAGAGTCTCTTATAAAGTGTTACCTAATATGAGGGTAAAGATATTCTTTTGCAGCGTATTCTTATTTTGTTTCTAGCACTGAGCATTACTGGTTGTAATGACATCGAACAATCTTCTAGCTTGGGAGATGTATTAGATGCAGGCGTATTAAAAGTCGGCACTACCTATGGCCTCACGACTTATTATAACGGGGCAACTGGGCCCGTTGGCTTCGAATACGAACTGGCTGAGGGTTTCGCTGGGTACCTTGGTGTTAAACTTGAGGTTTTTCCTTACTACAATTTAAATGACTTACTTCCTCAATTGGCAGAAGCCCATTTGGATATGATCGCCGCAGGTATTAGTGTCAGCCCTGAACGGCATCGCAGATTCAAGTTCGGCCCTGGATATCAGCGTGTCAGTGAAAAACTGGTATTCAAACAAGGCAAAGAGTGGCCAAGAACCATTAAAGATTTGAACGGTACGTTGGTTGTCGCATCAGGCAGTAGCCATCATGAATCATTACTTCGACTACAGCAGAGTAATGAGCAACTGAGTTGGCAAGAAACTGACGACAGTGATATGGAGGAGCTGCTAGAGATGGTTTTAAATGAAGAGCTGGACTACACAATAGCCGATTCTAATATCCTAGCCTTAATGCGCCGCCGATATCCTGAACTGTCGATAGGTTTTTCAATCAGTCCTGAACAAGATATTTCTTGGGCGGTCAATAAAGATAGAGATGATTCGTTATTATCAGCACTCATTGAGTATTTTGGGATTATTCAAAACAATGGCACGTTAGCCGCTCTAGAAGACAAATATTTTGGTCATGTTCGGCTTTTTAACTATGTTGATACTAGGGAATACATAAAATCTTCGAAAGAAGTGTTACCTAAATTTAAACCATGGTTTGTGCAGTATTCGGGTGATCTTGATTGGCGTTTATTAGCGGCTATGAGTTATCAGGAAAGTCATTGGCGTCCCAAAGCTACCTCTTATACTGGTGTCCGCGGAATGATGATGCTAACTATAGTAACAGCTAAGGAGTTAGGTATAGTGTCTCGGCTTGACCCAGAACAGAGCATTAAAGGAGGAGCAAAGTACTTAACTAAACTTCTTAAACGAATTCCAGACCGCATTACATACCCGGATCGTTTATGGTTTGCATTAGCTTCATACAATGTAGGATTGGGTCACCTGGAAGATGCAAGAGTATTAACCGACCGCCAAGGTGCTAACCCCGACATGTGGGTAGATGTGAAAATAAGATTGCTGCAGTTAAGACAGAAAAAATATTATAAAACAACTCGTTATGGTTATGCTCGAGGCAACGAAGCAGTAGCATACGTAGACAATATCAGACGTTATTACGACACGCTTGTTTGGTTAGACGAACAACAACCAGACGTCTTGGAACCAGAAGAAAATATTCCAAATGAAATATCAGAACTAGAACTTGCAACAAAAGATGACTAGGTCGATGTTCTATATTGGTAAACTTGTGAAGGCATTAAAGCGTTGAACGTTTATCAAGGGTATTTACCATCCTGATTATTTTTATTTACGTAAGAAATGTTAGCTGTAAAAGATACAATCATACTCAAATCGATAGCTCCACTTCACAACACATCCAAAATAACCACGTATATTTTAGCTAGACACTCTGTTTTAGTAAAATGCTCGAAAATGAATTGGATTAATTGAGGCTACAAGGCAGTTTTATTGTCATCATTTGCATACAAATCAATAACACCACGACATAAATAAAATGCTTCGTTGAACCTAAAAACATTTACTGTCATAAATTATTAACAAACTTAACTTATCTTAGTTTAAACTTTTACTCGTTTAGTCGAGTATTTATAAGACTAACTGGAGTATCAAATGAAAAAACGTAATATAACGATTAATAGAAATCGCTTAGGCAGTAACAGTCGAAGACGCCAACTACTCAAGCGTGTACATCAAAAAATCTTAACTCGCCGTCAAAATTTTCAAACAATAGAAGCAACGAAAGATTTAGCATATGTTGTCTAGCCCTGATGGTTAATCTGTAGTTTTAGTTAACTTTTTTTGCCTTCTACGCAATTTAAAAAACAATGACAATTTATTACCACATTCTTGTTGCATAACACCGCCTTTGACCTCAACTTGGTGATTCATTCGAAGATCTCCAAGTAAATCGTATAAGCTTCCTACAGCCCCAGTTTTAAGATCTGATGCACCAAAAACTAAACGCTCAATTCGGCTGTGGATCAATAAACCTGCACACATAGTGCAAGGTTCTAGCGTGACATACAAACAGCTGCCAACTAACCGATAATTCAGCATGTTTTTCCCAGCGTCTCGGATAGCCATCATTTCTGCATGAGCAGATGGATCATGTAATCTAATAGATTGGTTCCAACCTTCGCCTATAATCTGATTGTCTTTTACTAAAACCGCGCCCACAGGTACTTCACCTTGTTGCTGAGCGTTATCAGCTAGCTGTAATGCATACCGCATCCAATATTCATCTTGTTCTGCACTCAATGGTCATTTTTCTCTTTTTTTGGTTAATTACATTATTTAATTAGTTATTTTCACTTAACAAAAAAAGCAAAATAAACTAACCACATGATAAACATAGTATTTTAACTTTGGTCAAATATTTGCTTTGTAAATGGCATAAGCATAAACTTTTTATAAAACGTATCAAGGTAAAGGAGATAAAACATGAATTTGACTGCAATTGCGATAGTCGCCTTAGTGTGTTGGGCAATAGTCGAACTGGTCAATGGACCAAAAGGTAAAAAAAAGGACAAGAAGGAAACGGTTCAAGTCAACCAAACTCAAGATTTAGAGCGTAAAGTAGAAGCCATGCGCGAACGTATAGAAACCCTAGAGAAAATTGTAACTGACGAAAAGTATGATCTTAATCGTCAATTCGATGACTTGAAAAAAGATAAGGTAGCTTAATCTGTATTGAAAATTCAATTCTGAGAATCGTTAATCAAAGAAAAATTACTAACTCGCGGAACGTTTGATTGAATTCATTTGTTGAGTATCCGTTGGTTTTTATGTATGAACTACCCAGTAGACTTACTTCAAATATTTTTTCATTGAAGTCTGACAATTTTGTTATGTATTGTGATCTGTTAAGTCTTGAAAAAATCAATAGTTTGAGTTTTCAATGCTTTAGTAAACCAGTATTCACTTCGCTAAATACCAATAGCTTTAATATTCAATCACACTACTTTTTACACAACCTACACGCTATCTGCGGCTTCTAATATAATTAGAGTTTAGAATTAACCTGAAGGGTTTTTTCCATATAGAAAGCGAAAAGAGAGTTAAGACAAATAAAACTTAAATCTTTATCACTTTAATAATTGAATTACAGTGATTATCAATAGTCTTAAATTGTTGAATATTTACGCAGAAATATAACAGGTTATTGTTTTGAGTTTGTATGCCAATCAGCAGCCCTCTGGAGACTAGAATATAAAATGCACTGTGGTTGTAATTCTCAAAACTTGCAGACCGTGTAAATACTCTTTGTCGCCTGTATTGATACAAAGGATAAAATATCCGCAATTTTTTTAGATGAATATCTGCATATACCAAGATTAATATCTTAATATTATGAAACTTAACAATTCCTTGGGTGTTTAGTCATACCGACGAGTGCATCATAATCACGAATGCTTCTGGCGCAATTACCGAGGTCAATGATCCCTTTAGTCGCAACATTGTCCTCAATTAAAAAGTGCTAGGGGAAAATCCCAAAATGCTTCAATCTGGGTGTTCTTCTTCAGATTTTCATACCGAAATGTGGGCCACACTTTTAACAAAAGGTTATGACGGGTTGAAATGCGGAATAATTGAAAAGAGGCTAAAATCTTTCTCGTGATGTTTACCGTGGCGCTGTGACAACGCTATTTGTGTCGTGCAACACTATATTTCATGAACATAAATATTACATCAATGAAGGCCTACTAAGAGAAATTAGGTCGCATTACCCATTACGACTCACTTACTAATCCTCCTAGCCGTGTACTTTTGGCAAACCATTGAAGTGATTACATAATGCAATGCCAAAGTAATAACCAGACATTAGTAGTTGTGTTTATGGACTTAGATGACTTTAAAGAAGTCAATGTCAACTATGGACATCACATTAGGATAAGCTACTCACAACCGTGCCACAACGCATGCAAGAAGTTTGACTCGATGGTGATACGTTAGCACGTATTGGTGGTGATGAATTTTTCGCTGTTATAGCTGATTTACAAAACATAGAGGACAGCAACCCAGTATTAGCATGTTTACTAAAAGCCACTTTTAACCCAGTTACTGAAGGCTATGTTGTAATATAAGTTTAAGTAAGCACAGGCGTGTCGTTTGTCCCCTAGATGGTTCAAACGCAGACCAACACATCCTTCATGCTGTTCAAGCAATATGTTGCTAAGCAAGCAGGGAAAAGCCGTTGTGCCTATCTGATAACGCATTAGCTATTCAGCAAGATTTATCTAGAAAGCACTGAAGACATTAACATAGCTCTCAAATGATGTGATGTCGTTGCTCTTTTAAACCAAGGTTAAATGAATACCCGGACAGTGATAGTTGTTGAGGCATTAATCCACTGACGGCTTGGTAAACGTGGTTACATTCTATTCCTAGAATTTTACCAACAATTGAAAGTCAAGCTGTCAATATTGATATAGGCTAATAGGTCATAAGTAGAGTAATAGAGCAAATTAGGCAATGGCAAAACACGGGGATGAACTTGCCTATAAGTGTCGACATCAGTGGGTATCAATTAAACAGGGTAACTTCGCAACTCGCTTGGCAGTGATATTGGCTGGACATTCCGAAGTTAACCTATCTTATTTTAAAATTGGAGAAACTTAAAACCAGTGTGTTAAACGACATCAGACAAGTGTTTGATACCTTGTAAATATACTAAAAATCAGGCATAAATTTTACCTTAGACGACTTTGGTAAAGGGTAATCATCACTCACTCATCTAAGACGCCTACCAACACAACTAATTTAAATCGACCAAACGTTTGTACAAGATATGTTAGAAGATGCCGACGACTTCGCAATTGTTTAAGGTGTAATTGAACTGGCTAAAGGGTTTCGCCGAGACTTTATTGTTGAAGGTGAAGGCTTTAGAGCTCGTGGAGTCGATCTGTTAGAAGTAGGTTGTCAATTAGCCTGTGTCAGGTATTGAAACGCCTTCATGGATATCTAGCTGGAAAACCAATGGAGCGTATTAGGAATTAAACCTTATCGACTACATCTAAGCTTCACATGATACATTTTTAAGGTTGCCTGACGAGCTAGACATTGCATGTGTATTAGGGTTTAAAACGCATAATAGTGTGTTTATTAACAATATGTTAATTCCATCAAAGTACCAATTTTAAGGGTGGACTATAGATGTTTGACAGATTTAATTCAGACTTATCCGATTTGGAAATTAAATTTAAGCATTAGTAAGTTGGCTCTAAATATTACCTGCTCCTAGGCTATTCTCAAAATTTAAAGATAACTGTTTTTGGGCTTTACAATCATATTGTTTTAAATGTGAACTAGTGCGTAAAACAATATCTATTCATTTTTTTACTGGTAAAGGTTTCGTAAACTGGTCGTGTATAACTTGAATATATTTTTGTATTCTATAAAATTTAGGTCATTCTTAATTCATTTTTCTGATATGAGCACAAGCATACATACTGAGCAATTTATTTTGTTCTGCTTTAGGTAGATTGAATAGTCTAGCGTGTAAATAGTTAGCAGCAGCTTGTGAGTATTGATCTAACTCGGTTTCCACCTTACCTATGATATTATAATCACCGTTGAGCATTCTTGCGGCAATAGAGCCAGTAGGAAAAGATTTATATCCTTGCAGTATTTCCTTATCTATATAGTTAGCTACATTTTTTGCAGAGTCTAAATTAGCGGTAAGTACTTCACCAAAATGAATATGTACCCTGCCCTTTTGACCAGTAATACCATTTACTATGCTTTTTACATCTTCATTATCAGGTTTGTCATAACTTCCTTCACGCTCAACTTCTTGCAATTCCTTGGCTTTTCTAATATCGCAAGGATCAAATTCGTAGGAGATAGACACTGGCACAATCCGTAAGTTTCGGATATATGTCGAAAACTCGACGTCTTTAGACTTATTTAATGCCAACATAGACAAAATAGCTGGATTAGTGATGTCGTTACCGTCTTTTGCCCGCCCTTCTCTTTGTGCTATCCAGATATGCTGATGCTCTGTATTTAGAGAAAATTCGATGTATTCACTTAATAATTTTGCTGCCGATAACTTTTCACGCCTATCTGTAGACGAACGCTTAACGATAAAACATTTATTTAACCTAATAAGATCAGCTACCCATTCTTTTTTAAGTAAGTTATCACCTACTGCTATACGCACAGTATCTTGACCACTGATATGCAATGCCCAATTCACAAAAGCAGGGTCCAAGGCAATGTCACGATGATTACTCATAAATAAACAAGCTTTAGATAAATCCAGTTTGTCTAAGCCACTGACAGTAAACGATTCTGTAGTAGTACTAATCATACGCTCCATATAGGGTTCAACCAATCGTTGAAAATCTCTGTGCGTAGTGACTTTACTGATTTGCTTGATAATATAATGACGGGTAAAAAAACCAATAGTAGGGCGCGTAAAACGCGGCCAAGTACTAAACTTAAAAGCAACAATACTATTGATAAATTCTTTATTATTAAAAAGCTTTGGCAAAACTACGGATAAATCGCTGTCGTAAAAAGGACGAATTGAGTCAAACTTATTGGGCATGCTGTTTTTATTTTCTCTACAGTAAATCAGGCAGTATATTGCCGTCTAATCTGCCAATCGGCAAATGGTTTGCTATTTGTTTGATTATGATGTTTGCAGTAATTAATCTTATCTGTGCAAAAAATCATTAAAATGAATTAATCTTCATTCGATTGCAATGTTTGCCAGTTGACTTCCGCTTGCCGATGTTCGGCAGCAACAAAGGCGGATTCGCCACTCAACGTGACAGACAGTTCCACTTTACGTTCCAATAAAGTACTTAGGGATTGTATCTCTTGCCAATCAAAGTTCAATACATTCACCGGCAATGTACTAAATTGTGCTTGCGCCTGCTTCCACCAAGCATTGGATTTTGAATTAAAACTATAAACATATGTTTTGTTCGACAAGCGACAGCTTTTCTTAATCCTTTCAAAGCTAGGTTCGCCAACATCGATCCAAAGATGAAGCTGATCATCTAAACCTCGCAACCAAATATCAGGCTCATCGATCGCACTTAAACCTTTTGTGAAAGTCATCAACTTTTCATTATCTTTAAATGCATGCAAGCAAAATACTAAAACACGCACCATCATTCGTTCTTTGGTTTCTGATGGGTGTAATGCGACAGTTAAGTTAAGCGTATCAAAATAATTGTGGTCAAGATCTGATACGGATAACTTAAATTTATAAATTGTTGGCTTTATAGCCATAGTTTTGAGTGTCCATAATATTAATGTGGGCTATTCAATTTTGCCCTATTGGGATAACTTCATTTCAACAAGTGATGCTTTAAAACCTAATTTTTCGTAAGCTTTCAATGCTGGTAAGTTACCTGCGTAGGCTTCAAGATAAAAATCATGCATACCTTGAGCTTTACCCCATTTAATTAAAGCTTGGATAACCAATTGATTAATACCCTGCCCTCTATGGCTAGGTACCACATACATAAAACCAAGATATGCGTGCAGCGTATGTTGCAAGTGTGCTTTCGACTCCTTGATACGAGCGTAACCCGAACCCACAATCGCACCGTGATCTTCAGCTACCATTACACAAGAGCTGTCAGAATCTATAAGTGCCGCGATATCATAATAACGGATGAACTCAGACTTTAAACAATCATTTAAGGGACGCTCTGTAGCAATGATGTTTTGCTCAAATTCTTTCAATAATGGTAAATCTACTTGAACAGCATTTCTTATTGTAAAGTCACTCATAGGTCGTTGGCCTTCTTAACTAGTCTGAGTAGCGACGACCTACTCCCACTCAATGGTAGCCGGTGGTTTACCTGAAATATCGTAAACAACCCGGGAAATTCCATCAATTTCGTTGATAATACGATTCGACACTTTACCTAAAAAATCATAGGGTAAGTGTGCCCAACGTGCAGTCATAAAATCTATTGTTTCTACTGCTCTCAATGATACCACCCAATCGTATTTACGCACGTCTCCCATCACACCAACGGATTTAACTGGTAGAAATACAGTAAAAGCTTGGCTGACTTTCTGATAAAGATTGGCTGCGTGTAACTCGTCTATAAAAATAGCATCAGCACGACGTAACAGATCACAATATTCTTTTTTCACTTCACCTAATACTCGGACACCTAAACCCGGCCCAGGAAATGGATGACGGTATAACATGTCGTAGGGTAAGCCTAGCTCTAAACCAATTTTGCGTACCTCATCTTTAAATAATTCACGCAATGGTTCCACTAGCCCCATTTTCATATCAGCTGGCAGCCCGCCCACGTTATGGTGTGATTTAATCACATGTGCCTTACCTGTTGCAGATGCAGCAGACTCGATGACGTCAGGATAGATAGTGCCTTGTGCCAGCCACTTGGCATTGACTAAATTTTTAGACTCTTCATCAAACACTTCAACAAATATACGGCCAATAATTTTACGTTTAGCTTCAGGCTCTGAAGTATTTGCCAAGGCATCAAGAAATCTATCTTCTGCTTCAACTTTACGAATATTTAGACCAAAGTGATCGCCGAACATATCCATTACTTGTTGACCTTCGTTTAGACGCAACAAACCGTTATCAACAAAAACACATGTAAGATTTTTGCCAATGGCTCGATGTAACAGCATAGCAACAACAGAAGAATCAACACCACCAGACAGACCTAGAATAACTTGGTCGTCACCAATCTGCTTTTTCATTTTGTCTATAGCGTTTTCAATAATAGCAGCGGGTGTCCATAGCTTTTCACATTTGCAGATGTCCAACACAAAATGAGATAAAATACGTTCACCTTGTTGGGTATGGGTGACTTCTGGATGAAATTGTACACCGTAAAATTGTTTCTCTTTGTTTACAAAAGCGGCAAATGGGCAGCTCTCAGTCTTGGCTGTTGTCAAAAATCCTGGAGGTGCAGCGCTGACTTTATCACCATGACTCATCCATACATCAAGCAAAGCATTGCCGTTGGAACCTATGTGATCTTCAATGTTGTTTAACAACGCCATATCACCAATCACTTCGACTTGTGCGTAGCCAAATTCACGTTTATTTGAACCTTGAACTGCACCACCAAGTTGCTCTGCCATAACTTGCATACCATAACAAATTCCTAAAACAGGCACACCAGCTTGATATACATATTCTGGTGCTCTTGGCGAGTTGTCAGCATGAACTGATTCTGGACCACCAGATAAGATGATGCCGTTGGGGTTAAACTCGCGAATTTGTTCTTCGCTAACATCCCAAGCCCAAAGCTCACAATAAACGCCAATTTCTCTAACACGGCGCGCAATCAATTGGGTATATTGTGATCCAAAGTCAAGGATCAAAATACGTTGGTCATGGATGTCTAAGCTCATCTGAGTACTCTTTTAAGAAATAGAATATGAACGCGATTAGATTGACAATCGACGTTCATTTGAAATGTCACAAGCTACCCTAAGCGGTAGTTTGGTGCTTCTTTAGTAATACTCACATCATGCACATGAGATTCACCCATACCTGCAGATGTCACTTTCACAAACTGTGGTTTAGTCCGTAGTTCTTCAATAGTAGCGCAACCAGTCAAGCCCATTGCTGAACGTAAGCCACCCATTTGTTGGTGAATGATGTTCGAAATAGGACCTTTGTAAGCAACACGGCCTTCGATACCTTCCGGGACAAGTTTTTCTGCACTTTTACTGTCTTGGAAATATCGATCAGAAGAGCCATTATTTTGGTCCATAGCGCCCAAGGAACCCATGCCTCGATAAGATTTAAAATAGCGACCTTGATATAGTTCTACTTCACCTGGCGCCTCTTCAGTGCCTGCTAACATGCTACCAACCATCACTGAACTAGCTCCCGCAGCCAAAGCTTTTGCAATATCACCAGAAAAACGGATACCACCATCAGCAATCACGGGCACACCGGTGCCTTCAAGAGCATCAACCGCATCTGATATGGCAGTGATTTGTGGCACACCACAGCCAGTTACTATGCGGGTTGTACAAATTGAACCTGGGCCAATACCAACCTTTACTGCGTCAACACCGGCATCAGCAAGCGCCTTGGCACCTTCGCCGGTGGCAACATTACCTGCAATTAGCTGTACATTAGGATAATCTTGACGTACTTTTTTCACTCGGTCTATAACGCCTTGAGAATGACCATGGGAAGTATCAATCAGTAATACATCGACACCTGCGTCAATCAAAGCTTTTATGCGTTCGTCGGTTCCTGGCCCAACACTCACAGCAGCACCAACACGTAAGCGACCTAAGTCATCCTTACAAGCGTTAGGTTTATTTTCTGCTTTTTGAAAATCTTTAACCGTTATCATGCCAGTTAGTTTGAATGAATCGTCTACAACCAGGATTTTTTCTATACGATATTCGTGCATTAACTCAAGCACTTGTTCAGAGGGAGCTCCCTCTTTAACTGTGACCAAATCATTTTTCTTAGTCATAACGCTAGAAATAGGTTGCTTTAAACTATTCTCAAAGCGTAAGTCACGACCGGTGACTATACCAATCAAGTTATTGTCTTCATCGACTACAGGAAACCCAGAGAAACCATGTCGCTTACTCAAGGCATTAATCTCTTCAATTGTGGCTGTAGGTAAGACTGTAACGGGATCGGACACCACGCCACTTTCGTATTTTTTCACTGTACGAACATGTTCTGCCTGTTGTTCTGGCGTCATGTTTTTATGAATAAAACCGATGCCGCCTTCTTGAGCCAATGCAATAGCCAAACGTGCTTCAGAAACAGTATCCATTGCTGCAGAAATTAAGGGAATATTTAAGCTAACACCACGGGTTAATCTTGTTTTAAGATCGGCGGTATGAGGGAGAACAGTTGAGTGCCCAGGCACTAACAAAACATCGTCGAAAGTAAGGGCTTCTTTAGCGATCCTTAACATGCAATATCACCTATAAATGCTGATTGAATTGCGGTGCGATTCTAGCGGTTTTAAGTATGTCAGTCTAGATATATATCAGAATTGGTAGTAAATCAGGTAAACTTCTTTGTAATGCTATATTAGAGATCCTAACAATCAATGTTTTCAGACCAAACCCAATCAAAAAACATCCTTACTGTTAGTAAGCTCAATCGGTTAGCTCGCTCGGTGCTAGAAGACAAAATTGGACAGATTTGGCTATCAGCTGAAATTTCAAATTTTGTCTCAGCCAGCTCTGGTCATTGGTATTTCACTCTCAAAGATGATCGTGCACAAGTCAAAGGGGCAATGTTTAAAGGTGCGAACCGCAAAGTACAATTAAAGCCCAAAGAAGGTGACAAGGTTCTAGTTAAAGCTAACATCAGCTTGTATGAACCTCGAGGTGATTATCAAATTATTGTTGAGCATATGGAGCCAGAAGGTGAAGGGCAACTTAAACAACAATTCGAAATATTAAAACGTCGATTAGCTTCTGAGGGAATATTTTCGCAAGAATATAAAAAGACAATTCCCGTAACAGTATCGAAAGTGGGTATCATTACCTCACCCACGGGTGCCGCTTTACATGATATTCTGACCGTATTACGACGCCGAAATCCTGCTATTGAAGTAGTTATCTATCCTAGCCAAGTACAAGGTGATAACGCAGTCTCACTCATTTGTGCAGCGATTACCCAAGCTAATATCAGAAACGAGGTAGATGTATTAATTGTTGGTAGAGGAGGCGGTTCTTTAGAAGACTTATGGTGTTTTAATAGTGAACAACTAGCCCAAACAATATTCGCCTCTACCATTCCTATAATAAGTGCAGTCGGTCACGAAATAGATGTGAGCATTGCTGATTTTGTGGCGGATATGCGTGCCCCTACACCTTCGGCAGCTGCTGAGTTGGTCAGCCAAGACCAATCTACACTTCAAAATAAAATCTTAGTCCTACAAGACCTGTTAATAAAAGCATTTAAGCGTTTACAACAGGAACGAATTCAGCAACATAAAGCAGTAAAACAACGACTACTACAAAACCACCCACAGAAACAATTAGAGCAAAAAAGCCAGTATGTCGACCAACTTCAATCTTCGTTACATTCTTCAATCAGACGAAAACTCACTCAGGCACAACAGCAACAAAAACATATACGTAGTCGACTGTCCTTGTCCTCACCCCACAGACTGCTAGAACAACATCAACTGAGGCTGCAAGAACTGAAAGTTAAACTACAAAAGGGTTGCCAACAACTAATAGACAACAAACAGCAAAAGCTGCGTAATAATATGCATCTATTGGATACAGTGAGCCCACTAGCTACACTAGCACGAGGCTATAGCATCAGTTTTAAGCAGGGAAAAATAGTGAAAACGATACAACAAGTACAAGTGGGTGATGTCTTAGTAACTCGTTTAGAAAACGGTGAAATACGCAGTGAGATCGGTCAAATTGATGAAATGTAACGAGCACCTAAAAAGTATTTATGCATAACCTATTTTATGGAAAGTGACCTTTACCAAAATGTGGGTTTAGGGAGAAAATTTTTTGGTGATTTTTTTGATTTATTCTACTAGAGACTTGAACATTTTTTGAATTCAAACAATAAAATGTCTGATTCTGTCGAAATACCTGTGGGTGGCTCAAAAACGGTGAAAACCTTATATGCTTAGTGAAGCCCACCTAATCAACGTTTTCTGAATATTAAGATAAACATTAATTTTTGCTGCATTATTTGCCAATACCCACAAGTTTATTGCTCGATGTGTCAATAATTAATGCTTGCAAGGTTAAAGATTACTGCAAAATGGATTGATTCGAAACTGCTCTAAAGAGGATAACTTATTTAATCATGCAAAGGCTGTAACAAAATTCAAGAAATACACCAGCGCCTCGTTGCTGTAATAATGAATGCGGGGAATGACAAACGAGCTTAAACTGTTCCAAAAGGATTTTTGATACAGTTTAAGCTCAACATTCTTTAAATACGTTATTTAGCATTTTTATGCAAACGCATAAGTTGCCTACGTTTACGTCGCTGTGAATCATTTAACGAACTATGATCAGTTTCGTATGGGTTAGCACCTTCTCTAAATTCTATTTTAATTGGCGTGCCCATAACTTTTAATGATTTACGGAAATAGTTCATTAAATAACGTTTATACGAATCGGGTAAATCTTTTAATTGATTACCATGGATAACAATAAGGGGAGGATTGTATCCACCAGCATGAGCGTACTTCATTTTAACACGGCGGCCTCGCACTACAGGCGGCTGATGGTCCTCTTGAGCCATATCCATAATACGTGTCAACATAGAGGTATTCACACGTTTAGTCGCTGAAGCATAAGCTTCTTGAACCGATTCAAATAAATGCCCAACACCAGTACCATGTAAAGCTGAAATAAAGTGCAAGCGAGCAAAATCTATAAAACCTAAACGCCTGTCTAACTCACGCTTAATTTCATCTTTAACGTCTTTATTTAATCCATCCCACTTATTCACTGCAACGACTAACGAGCGGCCAGAATGAAGGATAAAACCTAATAAACTTAAATCTTGATCGGTGATCCCTTCTTGTGCATCAACTACAAATAACACCACATTAGACTCTTCAATGGCTTGCAATGTTTTTACAATAGAGAACTTTTCGACAGCTTCTGAAATATTTCTACGTCTTCTCACACCTGCCGTATCGATCAGAATGTATTCTCTGCCATCTCGCTCCATGGGGATAAAAATACTGTCTCGTGTTGTACCGGGTTGGTCATAAACCACAACACGTTCTTCACCTAGAATACGGTTAGTAAGAGTAGACTTACCCACATTAGGTTTACCAACTATCGCTAATTTAATAGGTAGAGCTTGCAACTTAGCTAATTGTTCGTCAGCGTCTACTTCCTGAAGCTCTTTGTCACTCTCTTCAGGAATATGCATATCAGGAAAAACATCTGCAATTGGCGCAAGAGAATTTTGCAACAATTGTGTCACACCTCTACCATGGGCAGCAGCAATTTGATTTACGTCGCCCAAACCTAAAGCGAAAAAATCAGCACTTTCACTATCACCATCGATACCATCGACTTTATTAGCAACCACATAAACAGGTTTCTCTTGTCTGCGTAAGTGCTCAGCAATGCCTTGATCTGCAGCTGTCATGCCTGTTCGAGCATCAACCAAAAATAACACCACATCAGCTTCTAAAATAGCCAACAGAGATTGTTCGGCCATTGCCACATCAATGCCTTGTTCATCACCGCTTATACCACCAGTATCTACCACAATAAATTGCAGACCTTCATACTTGGCTTGACCGTACTTTCTATCCCGAGTTAAGCCAGGAAAATCAGCCACTAACGCATCTCGTGTGCGCGTAAGGCGATTGAACAATGTAGATTTCCCAACATTTGGGCGGCCAACTAAGGCAACAACGGGTAACATAAATACATATCCTATAGACAAAAACGGCTTAGTAATATTCCAAGCCGTTAAAAAAATTATAAAGGTGATTTTTTGCAAAAATCACTCAAAAATACTTTATGGGGTTTTGATAGCCACTAATTTACCATCTCGCGTTTGGGTGTATATGATGTCTCCATCTACCACAGGCGAGTGATAAATCCCTTCATCCTCATCATCACTGCCCACCTCTAAGCGCGCAACAATTTTTCCATCGGATTGATCAAACCAATGTAAATAACCAAATTTATCACCTGCCACTAAATAGTCGCCAACTGGTGTAACTCCTGTTAATAAACGCTGTTTAAGCGCACCTTGACTCCATAGTTCAACACCATTACGGCTGTCTAATGCAAAGACATTACTGTTTACATCAACTAAAAATAAAGTGCTACCAGACAATGATAAACGACGGAACGACTTATACTCACGCTTCCAAATAACTCGACCTGTGCGCAACTCAACAGAGGCAAGAGTACCATCATAAGAAATCACGTAAACGTTACCGCCAGCGACTAGAGGTTCACTATCAATATCAACAATTCGCTCTAACTCAGTCACACCGGTAGCTGATGAAATCACTTGTTCCCAAGCAGTCTGACCTGTTTCAAGGATATTCACTATTAGTTTACCAGTCGCGGTACCAATAATAGCCCCACCGTTAACTGCCGCAGGAGAAGAAACACCTCGCAAAGACAAAGGAGGTACGTCAGACTCAGATGACCAGATTTCCTCACCATCATCTGCATTTAAAGCAAATATAAATCCAGAACCTGTATTAACTAGTACAACGCCGGCATCAATAGCTGGAGCAGCTAGAACTTCGCCTTTAACTATTTTTATCCATTTTTGTTCTCCTGTATTGGCATCCAACGCTACGACTTCACCATTCTCGGTGCCAAAAAAAACAGTTTCATATGCAACACTTATTCCGCCAGCGATTTTAGCTGACAAGCCATTTGACCACAGCTGCTTTATTCCCGAGGTTAATCCTTCCTCGTCGTAAGTAGCGAAGTCCTTAGACCATATTTTTTTACCTGTGGCCTGCTCATAAGCGTTAACAACACCTTGCCGATTTGCTGCAAACACTTTTCCGTATGCAACTGCTGGGCTAAGTTTTGAATAAAATTTACCAATCCCATCGCCTAAGCCTACGGACCAGGTTTCTGTTGGAATGAACTGAGATTGAATAGGCTTAAGCCTACGTATTTCTAGCTCTTCTTCTTCATAAAACCAATTACTGACAGTTGTGCAGCTTGATAACAAAACAGAACTGATTAACAACAAGAATAAAAAAGATTGCTTCACTATTTTCACCTTAACCATTTGCCGCAATGGCTAAATTATCTAATTTCATTTTTAAAACCTGGTCACTAGCATTCGTTTCTAAAGCAGCGCTGTATGCAGCTCTGGCTTTATCAAATAACTGTTGAGCTTTGTATACATCACCTCGGACTGCTTGACTCTGGCTATGAAACGCTTGGTCAGTGAC
>OOGD01000067.1_pt1 | contig 25423 bp, 18 predicted proteins | sample 1670381 | NCBI WGS metagenome assembly OOGD01 (sample SAMEA98146918, study PRJEB22522) | marine metagenome | biome: marine biome; feature: marine water body; material: sea ice | place: Arctic Ocean | collected 14-Sep-2015 | depth 1.3 m | reverse complement strand
GGTGTATTGAAGTTAGTTAATGAGTATTCAAGTGGAGAGCAAGGTCATTTGATTCGATACGCAAGCATGTGAACTTTGGACATAGACAAAAACGATAATTGGAAAACGCTACCAGAAACACAAGTGACTAATTTAGCAAAATAATCCAACTATGTGTCGATGAGCAAGGCATTAAAAAAGTTGATTTTCTAGCAGCAGAAAACATCATTGTAAACGTAATTGAGTCAGTACCTGAGCTTGGCGACATTAGTTAATAAAGACGGTATTGTGAAAGCCCCCTAAAGATTTTTTCATATGTTTTTTAGTGGCATTGTAATTAAGACTTATGCAGCTTATTAATAAAGTGAGTTAAATGATGCATCAATTGTCTAATCCTCTTAGCATTTCATAATAAAAAATTAGACCCTAATTAATTTTTCAACCCTAAATAGATTTTTTACTAAGCAGTTGATAAATGGAACGTTTATCAACTACTTACTATCTTTATTACAGTTATTATTAATACTTAATTGTCATCTGATATAGATTAGGCATTCATGCATTGGTCGCATATCATGACTTTCAAGTTATGGTTAAAAGCAAAGCTGATACAAATTAGCGATAAACATGCTTCAACCTTTAATCAAATATCCTCTTTATTCAACTGACGAGGACAAGCTTAAACACGGTCACGTTATGTTAACAGGGTTTACTGGTTATTCTCGTGAGAGAAAATATCCAGAGACCTAAGAATGAAATCATTCATGACTATTTTATCAATATTTACTCTCATGTTTAATAGTAATTTTGTTAAAGCAGAAACTAGTGGGTTGTTTATTGGAAACAGTTTTACATGTGGCTCTGCCGCTAAATATTATCGCGCAGATTCAGTTACCGACTTGAACAATGAGGGTATTGGTGGAGTACCTGCACTTTTTAAGTCTTTCACTCAACAAGCGGGTCTTAATTATGATGTTTATCTGGAAACTAAAAGTGGCAGTGCTCTGGACTTTCACTTAGAAAATAAATCAGCCGAAATTAGCATACAAGCATCGGATCAGTTAGTAACGCATGGTTTTAGTACTTTGGATAGCAACAAACTAGGTGATCCAACACTACTTGTGGAAACAGCAGTGAAAATGTCATCATTCTTGCAGCAGTTGAATCAAAATGCAGAAGTATTTCTTAGCGCAACGTGGTCCCGTGCAAATTTGGTTTGCAAAGTTAATCGTCATTGGTTATTTACACACATAGAAAAATGGCATTAGACGTGTGTGCTGGATACAACAAAGCGGCAGCAGCGGCTCCCGTAGTTAAATCTGTCGACGGTGTGGGTTAAACGTGGACTCGAGCAATGGTAAGTGGCATTGCCGATACTAATCTGTGCGATGGAATTGAATTTGGTAAAATTAACCTGTGGTCTTGGGATTATTATCATGCCAGAACTCACGGCTACTATCTTCACGCTCTGATGATATTTAGTAATCTGACTGGCGTAGATCCTCGCTCACTTGGTAAAAATGAATGTTCAGGGTTTGAACTTGGCATGTCACGACACAAAGTAGGCATATTATAACAAGCTGCCTTCGAGCAGCTTGCAAGCGAGAATAAAGTAGAAGCTGCAACTTTATTAATACCTAAGTCCAGTCAACAAAGCTATTACGCCTTAAATCAACTGAAATGAATAAGAACCTTATGTAGCAAGCCATGCATATATATTAAAACTTTGCGAGCAAGTTTGTACCGCGAATCAGTAACATATTGTTGAAGGATAAAAAAATAGTATGCTTCCGCTGGGACTAAAAGAATCAAAGAACTCAAACACATTGATTGATATAAATAACACGACAATGTCAGGTCAAGAAATTTTAAGTGGAAGTACATTATTTTTGTTTGAGATGGTTTTTAAAAACTGTGTTGGTAAATATTGCCAACTAAAATATAAATATGTTATTTCGATAAGCAGTAATTTTTTAATCTTACACTTGTTCATCTAATACAATAAAAGAAATATCTTTTTTCATGTTAATATTTAATCGTTTGTTATGGTTAATGGTTAATGGTATTTAATATTGAGCTATTGACTTTAAACAGTCGTATGCTTTTTGAATTTTAAACTATAGAGAATTAATTAATCTATGAACAAACTTATAAAATTATTACTTACACTCGCCCTATTTGCAGGCGTCGCTTTCCTAGTGTTCGTTGCTGGAAATTTTGCTTTGGCTGGATCACCGTTAATTGCATTGATACCAGTCTCAGTCGTATTGTTCGTTATTGTAATGTACATCCGGTACAACGACAAAATTGGCTAAATGACTAAGTTTTCAGATTTTTATAACAAATTTTAAAGCTTATCTCACATATTATAGACCAGATAATAACTTTTTAGTGGCGATCTTAACGTCGTCCTTATTGACATTATATGTGAGAATAAACGAACATCTTGCACTAGTTTTTAATGATATATCAACCCGGTACACAACAAAATACTTAGGCATAATATTTTTAAGTAATTGACCAAGATGACAATTTTTACATTTTACTATAATCCACCTCGTTTCGATGTGATTGTTATTGTCATCAGCAGCAATGCAATATTTATTAATTATTAAGTATTAAGTATCGATAATTACTACGGAATATAAGAATGTTAATTGACTTCTTTGATAAAAAACGAGTTTGTGAAATATTTGTTAATTAAAAAGTGAACCGTTTTTTTATTGTGTGCGTAGTTCTCAATGCTACTAATGAAAAATTCAAGGTAGAGAATTTAATTTTTTTTTAATCCACATAGAAGAGAAGATTACATGATAAAAAATGATACTTTCAACAAAGGGAAGGGCATTTCATTAAGCCTTGCTAGCGTTAAAGTAAAATCAATATTAACTTTATTGTTTTTATTTTTGTTACCCACCTCAGCACATGCTGCGGCAAACCTAAAATCTGACGATTTTGTTGGTATTTCGTTTTGGCTAATATCGATGGCGCTTATGGCGTCAACGGTGTTTTTCTTATGGGAGACCCAAAGCGTTACTGCAAAATGGAAGACGTCACTGGTTGTTTCGGCATTGGTAACGTTTATCGCTGCAGTCCATTATTTTTATATGCGTGATGTTTGGGTTGCTACGCAATCAACGCCTACTGTATATAGATATATAGATTGGTTACTAACAGTGCCATTACTAATGATTGAGTTCTACCTCATTTTACGCGCCATTGGCGTTGCGTCTGCAGGCATTTTCTGGCGCCTATTGATAGGTACTTTGGTCATGCTCATACCTGGTTATATGGCTGAGTCTGGTTACTTAAATATCACAGTCGGATTCGTGATTGGTATGGCAGGTTGGTTCTACATACTATATGAAATCTTTCTTGGTGAAGCTGGTAAAGCTGCCGAAGCAGCAGCTAGTGAAGCAGTAAAGTATGCCTATAAAGCAATGCGTTGGATCGTAACAGTAGGTTGGGCGATTTACCCAATTGGTTATGTGCTTGGATACATGACTGGTACTGCCGATCAGGAAGCATTGAATATTGTATACAACCTTGCCGATTTAGTTAACAAAGTCGCCTTTGGTTTGTTGATTTGGTTTGCTGCAACTAGCGAAAGCCAGCCAGCAACAGTAGCAGCAAAATAAACTCGAATAATTAATAATAATAATTATTGTACTTATGAGTTTGCAATCTCGATAAGAGGTTGCAAACTTTTTTACACATACGAGTAGTATTCATGACTCAAACCAAAGAAATTATGCAACACCAATCCACCTTCTTATTACAGCAATGTGAAGACGTCATGTTTTCCCTAATAAAGGATAATGAACCTTCATGCTTTCATTTGGCAAGTGGCGGAAGCAGGACTCGGGCAAAATTATGTATTGATGCTGGGTTAGCTCTTCAACTTTCTTCAAAAACCATCGTTGCTTTGGCTAGTACCATAGAATTACTCCACAACGCATCATTAGTGCATGACGATTTACAAGACGCCGATATTTCTCGTCGAGGTCGAGAATCAGTGTGGAAAAAATATGGCAATTCTCACGCTGTCTGCGCAGGCGATGCAATGATATCTGCTGCATTTGGTTCGCTTGCCGATGTAGACACATTTACCACTTTACCTTCAATTTTATCCCAGACTCATAGTGCAGTATCGTTAACTGTTCAAGGTCAATCTATGGACCTCAATGCGCAGTCAACAATAACTGAACACGAATATGAGTACATAGCGGCAATGAAATCTGGACCATTAATTCAACTCACACTTGCACTACCATTAACCGCCGCAGGTTACGATGAGCATATCAAGACAGTCAATCTTGCACTTAACAAATTTTCAATTGCCTATCAGATACTTGACGACTTAGATGACTGGGAACAAGACAAGCAAAACGAACAACTCAATTTAATTAATCTATTGATACCACGATATTCATTAGATGAGTCCATATCGATTGCTCGAAATCGTGTCCAATACTTATTAAATCGTTGTCACAGAGAACTTAGCGTACTTCCCTTAAACTGCGCAGCATCTGTGATAACAGCTACTCACAAACTGTTAGCAAAAGCCAAGGTAGACTTGAATGAATAAAGCGGTTGTTATCGGAGCTGGTTTTGGAGGTATAGCCTCTGCGCTTCGCTTAAAAGCTAAAGGTTATGATGTTGTGATTGTTGACCAACGTGAGAAACTCGGTGGACGTGCTCAACAATTTAATAAAGAAGGATTTATTTTTGATGCCGGACCAACAGTTGTCACGGCTCCATTTTTATTTGAAGAGTTATTTTCACTTTTCGATAAAAAAATGAAAGACTATATAAATTTAGTACCAGTGGAACCTTGGTACCGTTTTGTTTATCCGGACGGTAGTCACTTTGACTACGGTGGAACAATTGAAGATACATTGGCTCGTATAGCTGAAATTGAGCCTGAAGATCAAGCTGGATACCGCTCACTTCTGGCGCAATCGGAAGCCATTTTTAATGTTGGTTTCACTCAGCTATCTGATAAACCCTTTCACAAGTTTTCTACCATGATTGCCCAGGTACCTGCACTTATCCGACTCAAGTGTTATCGTACAGTTTGGCAAACGGTCTGTGCACACTTAAAAAATGATAAGTTGCGTCAAGCTTTTTCAATTCAGCCTTTGTTGGTTGGGGGTAATCCATTTGCAACAACCAGCATTTACAGCCTTATTCATTATTTGGAACGCAAATGGGGAGTTCATTTTGCAATGGGAGGCACTGGGGCACTAGTTGAGGGTCTTGCTGAACTCATGAAAGAACAAGGTATTGAAATAAAGCTCAATACTAAAGTAAATGATTTAAGCATTCACAACAACAGAATCACTGAAGTTCACACTAACACAGGCACTCTTTCATGCGATAAATTGGTGTCCAACATAGACCCCAAGTATCTGTATCGAAATCTTATACCGAAAAAAAATCAAACTATTAGTGCAAAAGTTAAAACTAAACATGCCAAATTATCAATGGGGCTTTATGTTTTATATTTTGGCACAACAAAACAATACCCAGACATAGTGCATCACACTATTTGGCTAGGAAAACGCTACAAAGCTTTGTTAAGTGATATTTTTGATAAAAAAGTACTGGCTGATGATTTTTCCTTATATCTACATCGCCCCACAGCAACTGATCCTAGTATGGCACCTGATGGGTGTGATTCTTTTTACGTACTGGCACCAGTTCCTAATAACCTGTCAGGGATAGACTGGGCAGAACAAGAAAAAGATTATGGAGATCGTATTATCAAAGCATTGGAGCAAACAATTATGCCGGAGCTTTCATCGTACATAGTTCATCGTTTTGCCAAAACACCAAATGACTTTGAGCAGGACTACAGCAGTGTTGAAGGAAGCGGTTTTTCAATTGCTCCTACTTTTCAACAGTCTGCTTGGTTTCGCTTCCATAATAAAGCTGAAGGCCCAGAAAACTTATACTTGTGCGGTGCAGGAACCCATCCCGGAGCAGGTCTTCCTGGTGTATTGTCTTCGGCTAAAGTGGTTGACCAACTTATACCTAAAATTCAGAAATGAATCGTGAATGATGAGCGATGATCCTACTGAATTACTAAAAAAGCATGGAAAAACATTTAACTTTGCGCGTTTGTTCTTGGGTTCAGAAACGGGTTTTGCTGCAGCGCGTTTATATCGATTTTGTCGAATAGTGGATGATATAGCTGATGAAAGCCCAGATTCTAAGGTTGCCAAGATAAACCTTGATGAATTAAAAAATTCAATAACACAAAACACTGCTAGCCATCTTGTCGTAAAAGATTTTCTTAAATTGTGTGAAGAATACGATATTGACAGAAATCACGGCATCACATTAATAGACGGTGTTAGTCAGGATCTCAACCCCGTTGTTTTACCTTCGACCGAAACATTGATTCAATATGCGTTCAAAGTAGCAGGGGTCGTTGGCTTGATGATGGCTCCTATATTAGGCGCCAAAAAAGAGGGGCATGCCTTTGCTGTTGATTTAGGTATTGGCATGCAGCTTACTAACATTGCTAGAGATGTACTGGAAGACGCTAAAATGGGGCGTCGTTATTTACCTGGCGAGTTAGTCAACACATTGTTAGCATCACAAATTCAATTGGCAAATTTTGAGCATAGACAGCAGATACAAGATGCAATAAAGGTTTTAATAAACCTTGCCGAAGAATATTATCAAAGCGGATTAGCCGGTTTATACTACCTTCCACCACGCAACAGGCAAGCAATTGCGGTTGCCGCCTATGTGTATAGAGATATTGGAAGGAAATTATTGAAAAATGACTGTCGTTACTGGGAAGGCAGGATATTTGTGTCAAAACTCAGAAAAATATCATTAGCTAGCCAAGCGCTTTGGCATTTAAAAACTTCAGCTATTGCAAGCCACGAAACCGAACACCAAAATAAATTACATCGTTATTTGTAGTGTGAATTTTTTAGTGAGTGAACAACGTAATGGTTTATGACTACGACTTAATCATCATTGGAGCAGGTGCAGCAGGGCTTTCACTGCTTTTAGCCCTTGATGATGCTGAATATATTCAATCAGTAAAACTGGTTGAGCGAAGCTTAGGCCCTAAGAACGACCGAATTTGGAGTTTTTGGAACAACGATTCAGTTCCGAGATATCTTAAAGCAATAGTGACCCAAGAATGGCAAAAATGGGAGATTTCAGTAGATGACTGTAATTATCCAATGAGCCATCCTTATCACCGATATTGTTCCATTAGGTCTGAATCGCTAATGAATTTGGCGCAGCAACGTGTGCAAGCAAAAACACATTTCGACATTGAATTTGATATTGACGTTATATCTGTAGAATCAACAAGTGAGCATGCATTGGTCACTACAAAAAGCGGCCAATTGACTGCTAGATGGGTTGTTGATACCCGCCCCCCTCCCTTAAAAACGCACCATGATGGACTTCTTCAGTGTTTCTACGGTGAGGAAATTGTTACTGATTCCGATGTGTTTAACTCTTCTACCGTCAAACTCATGCAGCAGTTGGCCAGCTCAGAATTGGGTATTGAATTTATATACATCTTACCTTTCAGTCCAAATCACGCGTTAGTTGAGTTTACGTGTTTTAGTCCTACCATCATCGAACGAACGATTTTACAAGCACGCCTTAAAAGTAGAATGCACGATATAATCGGCTCACAGGATTATAAGGTTGAGCGACATGAATGCGCAGTATTACCTATGTATAGTATTAATGAAAATACCAATAATAAAAACAAACGCCTCATTTATGGAGGGATAGCAGGAGGCGCGATGCGAGCTTCAACTGGATATAGTTTTCTAGCATGTCAAAGATGGGCTAAGCAGTGTGCGACTGAACTAAGCTCTAAACCATTATTATCTGCAACATTTTCATTATCACCATTCACACCCATCGGAAGTGTTTACCAAAAAATGGATAGGCTAATGTTAGCTGTTTTAAGAAATGACATGCATATCGGTGTGACTATTTTTCTACAAATGTTTAAAAAGGTTAACCCCGAACGTTTTGTCCGCTTTATGACAGAACAAGCCACTATCATTGATTTTATTTGTATTATTTGGGCCATGCCAAAAAGTGCTTTTTTACGTGTTTTTCTATTTCGAAAAAAAATGAGCATACATGGTGAGTAAATTGCGTTACACCCAGTTTTATTTGAGCATTTGCACCTTAGCCATCATTGCAACACTGATTAATCTTGATATGTCCTCAGACAACTTAATTATTATGCTAGCGCTGGCCGTTATTTTTTTAGGATTACCTCATGGAGCACTTGATTTTGCTGTCGCGAAATCGATGAACTTTGTCCCATCTATCTCATTGGCTATTCGTTTTATCGCTGTTTATATGGGTATAGCGGCGTTATCCATCATTTTTTGGGTCTACATGCCTGAAGCAGCATTAGTAATATTCTTGAGTATATCAGTATTCCATTTTTCTGCAGACTGGCGGCTCTCTTTACCATTTTTCTCACGCTTAGGGCTGGCTAGTTCTCTAATCTGCGGCCCTTCCGTTTTTCACTCTTCAACAGTTACTGACCTCTTTACTGCTTTGTTAGTAACAGCTGAAGCAGCTAATTGGATTGTTCAAGGCATGCGACTAACATTTTATATTGGAACACTATTTTTTTTATATTATGTAATTCGGTCATTGTTCAGAAAAAAAAGTCCAGATGTGTGGCAATACATAGAATGGTTAGCAATCATTTTCAGTAGTCTGATTTTGAGTCCCTTAATACACTTTGGTCTATATTTTTGTCTATTACATTCACCAAAGCACCTTCAAGACGTGGGTGTAGAACTGGGTGTTAGCATAAAACGTGCTGTCATTATTAGCCTTCCATTTGTAATATTGACCATTATTTTAGGGGCTGTCATGTATGAGTTTTTTGGTAGTGATAAGTTGAGCAACGATTTATTGCGCTGGATTTTTATCGGGCTATTCGGTTTAACTGTGTCGCATATGGTGTTAATTCACTTGTGGCACGGTTCAGACTGAAGAAATGCGTTCAGGAATGTTATGCCTTGTATGCTCGAATACTTTTGGAAACCAAGCTGCAAAAATGTTGGAGCCATCTTCTAGCAACTTAACTAGTTCTTGTTCATCCCACCAGCGAACATCCATTACTTCATCTGGATTTTGTACCCATTGAACACTGTCTACTTCGGTAATAACTATTTTATCTAGCTCGTGTTCGATCATGTTGTTGTCTAGCTGATACTTGTACTGAATTTGTCCTATATGCGACAAGTTTAAAAGCTCGAATATACCTAACTCTTCAGAAACACGTCTTCTTGCAGCATCATTTATATTTTCGTCTGGTAAAGGATGTGAACAACAGGTGTTAGCCCAAAGTCCACCACTGTGATACTTATGCAATGCACGACGTTGAAGAAGATATTCAATTCGCTCATTCTTACGCCGGATTATCATCAAAGAAAAGGCTAGGTGCAGGTCTCCACGGAGGTGAGCCAACATTTTTTCTGCATAGCCAATAATTTTGCCGTTGTTGTCGACTAAAGCTACAAGTATTTCTGTATTCTCTTTTTTCATACGTTTAAAACAGCGTTAAACATAAAAAAGATCAGTATTAACTTACTTTTTATAAACATATATCTTATTTTTTTTACATATTAATAACAATGATTGAATATAACATTAAATAGGTAAATTATTTATTTCATCTTAGTTCTTAACCACACTACTAGCCCAGAAATAGCCAAGAAAAAAGGTAATAAAAACAATATAACTATAACTTGGCGTTTTTGTTGACTGGTTAAATCTAAGCGTTCAACTTTTGTTTCTTTTGCGCTGATATATGTTTTGTAATCTAACTCTGCTAACCAGTTAACTAAGTTAAGTCCCATCTGAGCGTTGCTATATTGCTCGATATAAACGTTGCTTAAAAAGTCTGCGTCTGTGAACACGATTAGTCGGGTATCTGATAATTTATCTTCTGCAAGACCATCATTTTTTTCTTCTATCACTACGTAAGCAAACGGAATCGGCCCCGCAGTGTCGGTACTTGGATCAAATTGAATATCTAAAGTTCGATTGGTTTCTGCCCAACTATTTTCTGTTGATGCCGTAGAAACAATCACAGCATGTTTGATGCTTGCACGGCGCTGGGGTAAAACATGAATAGATCGTGGACGAACATAAAATGTATAATCCAAACCTTCAGTTAATGCTTTGTGACGTTGATAGTTTTTTGTTGCAGGGCTGCCGACATCGTCACCGATATGATTGGTAAGATCGACCACAATGTCAGACTGAACATCAAGCCCCCATTGATTAAGAATAGTGTTTAAACTTGGATTTTTTTGAAGTTGTTCTGCATTTAATGGGTTGTCTGGGGTGGTAACCAAGGTGTGTTCAATTAAAAATAATGCATCGCCCCCTCTGGTTAAATAATCGCTAATAACTGTTTCTTCATTTAGGCTTAACTGTGTTTTTGGACCAGCAATAATCAATACGTCACAATCAACAGGAATAGACTGACTAATTCCTAACATTAATATTTTGCTAGTAATGTTGTTATCAGATAACAGTTGTTTGAATTTCGATAAACCAGTAAATTCCACATTTGAACTCGAATACTCACCATGCCCAGTCAGAAAATACGCTGTCCTTGGAGCGCGACTAACACTGGCTATTGCATTGGTTAATTTATCTTCAGACAACACACTCTGAGTAAAATCGACATCTTTACGGTTGTTCCCAGATTGAACAATCACTTTTCGCTCATCCGCATTAATCGCATTACCGAATTTTGCGGCGTAGGCAATCTGTTCAATAGGATCGATAATTTCAGTTTTAATGACAGCCTTAGACACTCTTTCATATTCTTTGAATAGGTCAAGTAGATACTTGGGTGGCATGCCTACATGAAAAGCAGTTAACTGCACCTCCTTGGCCAATGTGCTGACATACTCTTTGGTATTGTTAGATAATGTATGTTGTTTATCTTGCGTTACATCCCATCTTAAGTTCGAGTTATTGGCTAAGTAATGACTGACTCCAATAAACGCCATGCTGCCTGTGACGATACAAATAACCATAGATAGCTTTTTCCATCGTTTAAAGCTAAAAGGCGATACCCATCTACTCGAATTGTCTTGATTAGAACTATGTCTGTTAATCAAGCTGATTTGTACAACAAATACAATGCCACCAATGGCGGCAAGTGTCATTGCCAAGTAACTGAATTGTTGTTTGATATAAACAAGCGATAATCCAAGAATAAGACATAAAAGTCCAAAAACGCAGAACAACGGTAAAAGATTACGTTTATTCATTAATGCCACAACCTATTGTCGATACTCAGCCGTGTGAGAACTAAACACAGTAAAATACCTGCTAAATAGTAAACCACGTCACTGGGGGTAATGATGCCTATAGCGAAGTTTTCTAAATGTGTATGAGTACTCAACTGGATAAGAAAGTACTCAGCAGGTCCACTAACGTATTGAGTAAAACTAGCAGCAAAGTAGAGTGAAAACAAAATCAGGTAAGACACCATAGCGGCAATTATTTGATTCGACGTCCAAGAAGAAACTAATAAACCAACAGCAATGAAAAAAGCACCTTCCAACCAAATCCCTAGATATCCCGATAAGATACTGGAGGGATCTGGGTCACCGAAATATTCCACAATAAAGTAGTAACTAAGCGTCAGGCCAATTAAAAGTGTAAAGAAAATAAGCATACTGAAATATTTACCCAACACAATGATGGTGTGAGTTAAGGGAGCAGTGAGCAAAAATTCCATAGTGCCGTTTGATTTTTCTTCAGAAAATAAGCGCATAGTTAATAGCGGAATAAAAAACACCAACATAAATTCCATTAGTTGAAAAACATCTCGCAAAGACACTTCACGATTTTGATCGATAATTAGAAAAAAGAATGTATTAAATAATGACAGCATCACAATTAAAATTATATAAGCAACTGGTGAGCTAAAAAAGCTGTGTAATTCCTTTTTTATTAATGCGAAAACTTTATTCATCTGACATTTGCCCCCCTTCATGTTTTGATCTGTGGACTTGATGGTGATTAATAAAAACCTGTTCTAAGGTTAAAGGTCGTAATTGATTAACATCTTTGTTTTTCAGTAACTCTTCTAAAGGGTCATCAAGCAATATTCGCCCCGACTTGATCATGAGTACCCGCTGAGCTACTTGTTCAATTTCAGTCAAGTTGTGAGTACTTAGCAAGACCGTTCTTTGGTCTCGTTGATTTTTGATCAAGGTCAACACTTGTTGAATTTGCATAGGGTCAAGGCCACTCGTGGGTTCATCTAAAATGAGCAGTTTAGGTTCGTGAATAATCGCCTGGGCGATGCCAACTCGTTGTTTGTATCCTTTGGATAAAGTGGCAATGGTTTTTTGTTTAACCTGCTCTAGGTCACACTCCTCGAGTACTTTAGCCAGTTGAGATAATCGATTGTTTTTAGGTACACCTTTAATTTCAGCTGCAAATTTTAGATAATACTGCACTGTCATATCACCATACAGCGGGGGTTTCTCAGGTAAATAGCCAATTTTTTGCCGAATGGTCAATGAGTGTTTAGCGATATCATCACCATCTATGTGTACCGTGCCAGATGATGCTGAAATAAAAGAAGTCAAAATACGCATCAAGGTGGTTTTCCCAGCAGCATTTTTACCTAGTAGCCCAACAATATCGCCTTTTTTCATTTCAAAGGAAACCTTATCTAATGCTTGAAATGAACCAAAACTTTTACTGACTTGTTGAACAATCAACATTGAAAATGTCCTTCTTCGATAAATAGTAGATTAACTTTATTTTTCCTATCATAGACCTTTTGCAACCGAAGCTCGCGGCCAATGCAAGATCTGCTTCACAAACACTTTGTTTAGTGTTGTCTTATGCCTTATCCGATTTTGCTTTGCCAACACGTCTGATTAAACATGGGGCGACAATATATGATAAGTAGTGGCTACCTCCCGATTTTTCAGAGTACTGTTAGCAACTGTTACTATTTCGATATTCAATTCAGATAACCATATTATTAAGAAGCGATAAGTCGATATTACGACAGTGACATGCTCTATTCCCTTTCACCTTCGTATATTTCATAGTAAGGGTCATGCTATGAAATATACGCTATTACTGAATACTCTTTATCTGTTATACCGCTCAAATCTGACAAAGGCACTTTCCAAGGTACTTTATACATAAGGCTGATAATTAATTAAAGATGAAAACCTAATCTGTTCAATATTGATCGATAAACTTATATAAATAAACTCAATATCACAGGTATCCAAGTTCACTGTGTTACGGATTAAAAAAGCTTAGTGTGGTGGTTTACTAGTGGATATGGCTTAAAACTTAATTGGAAAAAATCTTACCACCCCATTTTGAAAAAAATCATTGAACATCATAAAAAGTATGACTCAACTTACCTTAATCAAAAAGGTTTAGCTTACGTGTGCTAAAAGTGCCGACCTCTAAAGCTATTTACTGCAATCTGTACCTAAAGCGGATAGGCTAATAACATTAAGTTAACAATAACAATAATTTAGGATCTCCAATGAATTTAGCAAGTCTCGATATAGCCATTTTTGTGGTTTATGTAATAGGGCTTTTAGCCCTAGCCTTATATATCTCCCGAGCAGAAAAAAATCACGAAAGAGATACCAAGGATTACTTTTTAGCCAGTAAATCACTCCCTTGGTGGGCCATAGGTGCATCACTTATTGCTGCGAATATCTCAGCTGAGCAAATCATTGGTATGTCAGGTTCAGGTTACATACTCGGTTTAGGCATTGCGTCATACGAGTGGATGGCGGCAATCACTTTGATAATAGTAGGTAAGTACTTTTTACCTATTTTCCTCAAAAATGAAATTTATACGATGCCTCAGTATTTGCAGCAACGTTTTGATGGACGAGTAAAGACAATCATGGCAGTTTTCTGGTTGGCTGTGTATATATTTGTTAATTTGACCGCGGTTTTATGGTTGGGTGGTTTAGCCATTACCACGATCACTGGTGTTGATTTAGCTTACGGTATGATATTTCTTGGTTTGTTTTCTATTGCCTATTCATCATATGGTGGTTTAAAAGCCGTTGCTTACACCGACATAATCCAAGTTGTGTTATTAGTATTTGGCGGGTTGGTCCTAACCTATATTAGCTTGGATTTAGTATCAGATGGCATGGGTGTTTTTGCAGGGTTCTCCATATTGACGGAGCTAGCACCCGAAAAATTTGACATGATATTTGCTGCTGATAGCCCGCACTATATCAGCCTACCTGGTTTGTCAGTGTTAATTGGTGGTATGTGGGTAATGAATATTTCTTATTGGGGTTTTAACCAATACATTATTCAACGCGCATTAGCGGCTAAAGACTTGGCCGAAGCGCAGAAAGGTATTGCATTTGCGGCCTATTTAAAAATTTTAGTTCCCTTTTTTGTAGTTGTTCCAGGCATAGCCGCGTCTGTATTATTTACTGATTTAGACCGAGCAGATCAAGCTTATCCAAGTTTAATGAACTTAATGCCTGTTGGATTAAAGGGGTTAGTATTTGCCGCATTATTTGCCGCGATAGTCTCTTCATTAGCATCTATGTGCAATAGTATATCAACTATCTTTACTATGGATATTTACTCTCATTTCAAAAAAGATAAAAGCCAAAGTCACTATGTCAAAGTAGGTCGTATAGTGAGCATTGTTGCGCTAATTATTGCGATGATATGCGCAAGACCATTACTAGGACAATTTGAACAAGCGTTTCAATATATACAAGAATTTACGGGTTTCTTTACTCCCGGAATAGTCGTTATCTTTTTATTGGGTATGTTTTGGAAAACGATGAATTCAGTAGGCGCAATTACAGCAGCTGTAGGCTCAGCCGCGCTATCCATTCTGTTTAAAGTTACCTTACCTAATTTACCCTTTATGGACCGAGTGGGTGTAGTGTTTTTAGCCTGCATAGCGTTAGCAGTATTGGCATCCCTCGCAACCCGCAAAAGCTATGTTGCTGGAGGCACAGGTGTTGTTTCGTTAGACAAAGTGAACTTTGATACCTCAGGCTCCTTTAATATTCTTGGCATAGGAATAGTTGTCATCCTTGCCGCGTTATATGCCACTTGGTGGTAAGATATTACCGACAATACGGTAATAAAGAACATTAATAAAACTTGAATTAGGAGTGTTTCAATTAAATGTCATACTTGATAAAGCATTGTGTTTTGTTCACTCCTGTTTGGTTCGCATGTTAGTTATAAGGATAAAAATGATAAAATATATCAGTGTTTGGTTGGCTTTCACGACAAGTATGTTTGTCCTCGCCGTTCCAACGCAGTCCTTGAATTGGCAAAATCCAGAAGTGTTTAGAATAAATAAGGAGCCAGCTCGAAGTTTTTTCTATAGCTATGACAATGCTGATGCAGCATTTTCTAAAACACCTTGGGATCAGCCCAACCATATATTACTTAATGGTCAGTGGAAGTTTAACTGGGTCAATTCTGTAAAGAAAAAACCCGATGACTTTTACCAAACTAATTTTGACCATAGCCAGTGGGGCCAGATTGCAGTTCCCGCCAACTGGGAAGTAAATGGTTACGGCACACCTTTTTATCATTCCCACCAATGTTTTAAAGCCAATGCAGTCCCACCCGAAATGCCGGTTCATTACAATCCAGTTGGCAGTTATCTAAAAACGTTTACCTTGCCAGCTGAATGGACTAAAAAACAAGTATTTGTGCACTTTGGTGCAGTTAAGTCAGCTTTTTATTTATGGATAAATGGTCAAGAAGTGGGTTATTCACAAGACTCAAAAACGGCAGCCGAGTTTGATATCAGCGCTTATTTGCAAGCAGGTGAAAACCAATTGGCTTTGCAGGTATATCGTTATTCTGATGGCTCTTATTTCGAATGTCAGGATATGTGGCGAGTCAGCGGTATTGAGCGTGATGTTTATTTATTTGCTACTCCCAAAGTACATATAAAAGACTTTCATGCGTACACTACCCTTACAGATAATTACAGCAAAGGTGAATTACAGCTCAGTGTTGTAATTGACAATAAGCAAGACAAAACAGTCAGTGGATATCAGTTAAAAGTGCAGCTGTTTGATCACCAACAAAAAACACTGTTCGAAGAAAACTTAGATATTAAAAAACTATCAAAAGACAAGAGTGCAGTGGTTAATTATACCACCAGCATTGACTCTCCCGATCTATGGAGTGCTGAAACTCCTAACTTATATGATTTAAAACTCACCTTATTAGATACCCAAGGCAAAGCCATCGAGCATATTGGCCATAACATAGGCTTTCGCTCAACAGAGCTTAAAAATGGCAATATATTAATTAATGGACAACCTGTTTTATTTAAAGGCGTCAACCGCCATGAGCATGACCCAGTCACGGCCCATGTGGTGACGCGTGAACTGATGCTCAAAGATGTACAGTTAATGAAACAATTCAACATCAACGCAGTGCGAATGGCTCACTACCCTAACGATCCGTATATGTATTATCTAGCCGATTTGTACGGATTGTATGTAATGGATGAGGCCAATACCGAGTCTCATGGCGTCGGCGCTGCCAATCAAGGCCCATATGATCCAGATACACACTTAGTCAACAAACCAGAGTGGGCCGCAGCCTACATTGATCGTGTAAGTAACATGTACCACGCCACTAAAAATAATCCGTCTGTAGTGATGCGCTCACTGGGTAACGAATCTGGTGATGGCCCTAACTTAGAGGCCACCTATGATTGGTTAAAACAACAAGAACCTAACAGTCCTGTTATTTCTGAACAAGCACAAATGCGCCGTCACACGGATGTCTATGGACAGATGTATGCGCCAATAAGTGATATAGAGCGTTATGCCAAGCGCAAACTTGATATAACTCGTCCGGTTATATTGATCGAATACGAACATGCCATGGGCAACTCTCTTGGAAATTTTAAAGAATACTGGGATAGTTTTGAAAAATACCCTTCTTTGCAAGGTGGATTTATTTGGGATTGGGTTGACCAGACATTTGCGATGAAAACGCTCGATGGTACACCTTATTGGGGGTATGGCGGTGATTTAGAGCCAGATGCCACCGTTTCATCTTTGAGCTTTTCAGCTAACGGTTTGGTATTTGCTGATCGCACACCCTACCCTTATTTGTGGGAGGTAAAAAACGTACAGCAAAACGTTGGCTTTAGCAGCGATGATATAGAGTCAGGTGCACTCACGATCTTTAACAAACATTATTTTGTTAGTTTACAGGGGTACAGTTTGAGCTGGCAGCTATTGGCTGAGGGAAAACAAGTGGCGCAAGGACAAGGTTTACCTCTAAGTGCTGAAGCGCAGCAAAAACAACATATGCAATTGGATTATGGAATACAGCTTCAATCTGGTGATGAATATTTTCTAAATGTACAAGTAACAGCTAATAAAACCAATGGTGTGATCCCTAAAGGGCACGTCATTGCATGGTCACAGCTAGCTTTGACTGAGGTATCGATAGCCCCAAAAGAGCAGCCTAAAATTCAACTATCAATCAGCGATAAAAAACAGGCGTATCATTTTAAAGGTAGAGAATTTAGTTTAAGTATCGATAAAACAACAGGTCTAATTAGCTCAATGGTATATTTTGGTAACGAACTATTAAAGGCATCGCCAAGGCCAGATTTTTGGCGTGCCCCAACCGATAACGATCTACCTATCAAAGATTATGGTGACAAGATTAGCCCTTGGCAAAAAGCTGGAAAAGACACTTCGTTAGTGTCGATGAAACTAACAAAAGAGTCAAAATATCAGGCAAAGATTAAAGTTGAACATTATATTAATTCAATAGGAAGTCGTTACTTCACCACTTATCATATTTTTGGCAACGGTGAAGTAAACGTTGATGTATATTTCTATGCCGCACCACATAAAAAACAATCTGAGATCCCACGCTTGGGCACATTATTCGAGCTAGACAAGCAGTACTCAAACGTTAGCTGGTATGGCCGTGGCCCTCACGAAAACTATAGTGACAGAAATACATCTGCACATGTTGGTCAATATCAAAGTAATGTGGCAGATTTATTTGTTGCTTATGTACGACCACAAGAGAATGGTTATCGCACTGATGTGCGCCATGTGTCGTTCTTCAATAAAGATGGTAAAGGCATCACCTTTAAAGGTGCCCCACTGATTGGTTTTGGAGCACAGTATTATGATACAGCCGATTATCACGCCACAGCTGCACAAGTAAAAGCAAAAAATCTTCACCCTCATGAACTGCCCAACAAGCAAAAAATTTACGTCAACATAGATTATATGCAACGTGGTGTAGGTGGTACGAATACTTGGGGTGCCAAACCATTATCTGATTATGTTATTCCCTATTTAGATTATCAGTATTCTTATTCGTTTATGCCCTCTAAGCAATAAACGAGTAAACAGTCACCGGAAAAAAGTAATCAGGAGCGATATAATAAATATGACTGACTTGAGTTTTACATTCCAGCAACAGTGGCGCTTCGTAATAGAAATTTCTTTCAACTGTGCCAATGTATAACATACGAAGCATAATACTTGGACACTATTGTTTAGATCCAAAGGTTTAAATCCGAAATATGAGTATGAAGTGGCATTTTTATCGAGATCAGCTATTGAAGTTATACCTTGGTTTTCTAAAAGGTTGAGTGTGCCAGCTTTTAACGAGATTGTGCATTGTATGAAAATGCAAATGCTCACTGGAACTATCTAGGGGAATGTTTGGAAAGCGCTATATTGCGTGACAATGTTTTCAAATAAGGGCTCCAAAGGCTTAGCTTGGTTCCAAGACTGCTCGCCCATTGCCCCAAAATTTTAACCTTAACTACCTTGTTTACTCTATGGATATTAACGAACAAGTAGGTGGAGAGTCGCTAGAGATGCCAGTTAATCATTTATGAACACATACGGCACCGAATTGTTTCTATCAAAGGTGAATATTGGTTATCCACTAATCATAGAGCGGTGCCCAAAATCCTCCTAGTGATATCACTGACATTTGTGTTTATAGCAACACGCTATATCAATTTTCAATGTCTAAAATTCTCTACGGCTGATTAGTTTAAACTAAAAAGTCCCCGTTGAGTTTGCTCAGCTCTCATTAAGTCCAGATATCTCTATCGACTTAGATTTTTGCAAAAAATCAATAAACTGTTCTTCTGGTAGTGGATGGCTAAAGTAAAAACCCTGTATTTCGTCGCAGCCCATAGAAGCAAGGATGTCCTGCTGCTCATTGCCTTCGACACCCTCTGCTATCACTTTTAATTCCAAGTTACGTCCTAATTCGATAATAGTGCGAACGATCGACTGATCAGCTGTTTGATGTTGAATATCTTGGATGAAGGATTGATCTATTTTTAGTTTATCAATATCGAATTTTCGAAGATAACTGAGGGAAGAATAACCTGTACCAAAATCATCAATGGCCAAGTGTACACCCAATTTTTTTAGTTGCGCTAACGTTTCAATAGCCTCTTCTTCATTGAAGATAATGACCCCTTCAGTTACCTCCAACTCTAAGTTTTTAGCTTCCAATCCAGTGTCTTTTAATACCTTGGTAACTTTACTCAGAAAGTCTTTATGACCAAATTGCAATGGTGAAATATTGACGGCTATGACTAAGTCATTCCACCCTAAACTTACAAGGTTTTGAGCTTTCTGACATGCTGTATACAAAATCCAATCGCCTAGTGAATCGATAAGTCCTGCACGTTCAGCCAATGGTATAAACTCACTGGGAGAGATCCACTGTCCGTTTCTTTGCCAGCGAATAAGTACTTCAGCACCGATGACTTTTCGACTAAAAAGCGCCATCTGTGGCTGGAAATATAACTCGAATTGGGTCGTTTCAATCGCAAAGCGCATATCTTCAATCAATTGTTGCTCGTAATACAATTTCTCGCCTAATTGAAGATTAAATAACACATGACGTTTATCACCGCTACTGGCTGACTTATCTAATGCCGCAAGCGAATTTTTGTGTAATTGAGTATAGTCATTTCCATGTTCAGGATAGTTAGCAAAACCAAAATCAAGATGCACTTTATATTGACAATGAAAAATCGTAGAACTTATTCTTAGATCTATTTGCTCTACCAAACTATCTATTTTTGCATTGCTCAAGTCACTGGTGCAGATTAAGGCAAAACTTTTCTCGCCTAAATGAAAAATGCGACAACCAGCTTCGTCTATGTTTGATAATATGTTATCTAAAGAGCTAGCGACCTCTTTAACCACGGTCGATGCCACTGTTACTCCTTGCCCCGCAATCAATTGACTAAACGAGCGAATTTCAATTAACCCTAAAGTAAATTTATGTTCTGTTTGGCAAAAACGTGTGACAGTTTTTTCTAATTCATAATGATTAAGTAAGCCTGTTTGTGGATGATGGCTGACTTTATATTGTAGTTCTTGTTCAATTTTTTTACGCTTAGTGATATCAGTTAAGTGCATATCCCATTGGCGCTGATCTTCTAACCAATGCAGATTACATTGAAAATATAATTGTGCAATTTGATATTCAAATTGTTTTGAGTCTGCTTGACCTTCATCCAAAATTTGTTTTTGATATACTTCAATGTCTTTAGCTAACAACAACTCAGCCTTACCCGTACTTAATGCTAGTTTTTTGAGCAAGTTTTCAGTCGCTGGATTATAATAAGTCACAATATTTTTGTTATCTAAACTAATAACAGGATTGGGATTACGTGTTGAAAAGAGAGAAAGTCGTTGATTATTGACTGCAGTTGATAGGTAAGCTTTCATTACCTTTGCCACCATATAAGCCAATATCAAGGTAGCTAAGCCATATACCAAAACAAAAATACAAACCAGATCGATACCACTTAAAATATCACTTTTAGATTTTGTAACGCTATTTTCTGTGAGATTACTTAATTGCTGTATTTGTGGATTAATAGAAAGTCGTACATCGCCAATAATAACTAATTGCCGATGAGCCAAAACCCAATTGGTTTCAGAAGCATTAATATTTTGCACAAAATCATCGGCAAGGATGTCCAACTCTTGCAGACTTGTCCGAGTAAGCTGTAGGGGAAAGATGTCACCAAATTGAACTAATAAAATGTTCAAAGCATCTTGAGATTGTTGATTGCTTTGAGTGAAGCCTCGCTCAAAGCTATTTGGTTGTTGATTAGCATAAAATTCGTACAACAAGCGCTCTTGTTCTATTAATCCATTATTTAACTTTCGTAGCAGATCGTAGGCCGGTACTTCTTGCTCGATGAGCTTAATAGTTCTATTTGCAATGAAATCACCCTTGTAATAAACCACGCCACTAACTGTGATTCCTAAAACCAGTACTAGGGCAAGAATAACGTTAATGAGCCTATGGTAGCGCTGGTTGACAATGTTAATCGACAATTCAAAAACCTATTAAGTAATATTTTCACAAGGGTCAGCTGTTAAAATAAGTTAACCACAATTATTATAATTTTAGCGGAATAAATAAAATAATTAATTTCTAACGTGGAGGAAGCATGCCTCCTGCACCACCTGGAGGCATCATACCTTTCATGTTGTGCATCATTTTTTTCATACCACCACCTGACATCTTTTTCATCATTTTTTGCATCTGAGTAAATTGTTTTAGCAACCTATTCACATCTTGTATTTGGGTACCTGAACCTGCTGCAATGCGACGTTTACGTCCGCCTCTAATGACGTCTGGCCGGGTACGTTCTCCTGGTGTCATAGAATTTATAATTGATTCCATTTGTACAAAAGATTTATCGTTCGCTTTATCTTTAATTTGTGCAGTCATATTGCCCATGCCTGGCATTTTATCCATCATTGACATCATGCCACCCATGTTACGCATTTGCTCTAATTGCTCTTTAAAATCCTGTAAATCAAAGCCTTTGCCTTTTTGTACTTTTTTGGCCAGTTTTTGGGCTTTATCTTTATCAACTTTCCGTTCAACTTCTTCAATTAAGCTGAGCACATCACCCATACCCAATATACGTGATGCGATACGTTCTGGATGGAAAGCTTCTAATGCGTCGAGTTTTTCACCCATACCAATAAATTTGATGGGTTTACCTGTGATATGTCTAACTGATAATGCAGCACCACCTCGCGCATCACCGTCAGCTTTGGTCAAAACCACGCCAGTTAAAGGTAATGCGTCATTGAAAGCTTTCGCTGTATTGGCGGCATCTTGGCCAGTCATGGCGTCTACAACGAACAATGTTTCAATTGGATTGATAGCTTTATGTAAAGCTTGTATTTCACCCATCATCTGGCCATCAACATGCAAACGACCCGCCGTATCCATAAGTAGCACATCAAAAAAGTGTTTCCGGGCAAAATCTATTGCTGCATTAGCAATATCGATAGGCTTTTGGTCTTCTGACGATGGAAAAAATTCTACTCCTACTTCCGTGGCTAACGTTTCTAGTTGTTTAATGGCTGCTGGACGATATACATCGACGCTTACCACTAATACTTTTTTCTTTTCACGCTGCTTTAATAACGCAGCCAACTTACCTACAGTAGTTGTTTTACCTGCTCCTTGTAGGCCAGCCATTAACACAATTGCGGGAGGCTGAGCCGCTAAATTCAATGACTCGTTCACCTGCCCCATTACTGACTCAAGCTCTGATTGAACAATTTTGATGAAGACTTGGCCAGGGTTAAGGCTTTTGCTTACTTCGGTGCCTACCGCACGTTCTTTTACTTGGCCGATAAAATCTCTTACGACAGGCAAGGCAACATCAGCTTCTAACAATGCCATACGGACTTCACGTAAGGTATCTTTGATATTGTCTTCAGTAAGTCGCCCTTTACCACTGATATTTTTAAGGGTTTTGCCTAGGCGTTCGGAAAGATTTTCAAACATGTATTACGCTACCAACAATTTTCAATGACTTTATTATATACAAGAAGCTAACAGATAAAAATACTCAAGCACATATCTACTTAGAGATTTTGTTAGTTAATGCTTAAAACTGACTTGAGCTATGTAATGTGCTGAGAATTAGTGTTATTTTTATGGGTATTATATTATCGCTTTAGTTTATGGAAAATTAGTAAGCAAAATGTTTATTACTCTCTTAACCAATATTATCTTAAGAAATCTGTCATGTTGATGGATGCCATATGTTTTATTTTTTATATATTGTCGTCAGGCATCATTGTTACTGGTATGTTTCAAGAAAAAGGGCCTAATAAGCTCACAGCCATTATGAGTGTTTTGGTTGCAATGGGTCTACATCTCGCTATTTTGAGAAGCGGAATACTTATTGAACCTGCTCAAGGTCAGAACATGAGTATGTTAAATGTGGCTTCGTTGGTGGGTTGGTTAATTAGTGTCACTATGCTGTTTGCATCATTTAAATTACCCAATACTATCTTACTGCCCGTGGTTTACAGTTTCACAGGTTTGATTGTTCTTTTAAGCGGATTGATACCCAGTGCCCATGTTGTACAAATCAACATTAATCCAAATTTACTAATCCATATCAGTTTGGCATTATTTGCATATTCAGTTTTGGCTATAGCTTCATTGTATGCAGTGCAATTATCATATATAAATTTCCGCCTTAAAGAGAAAAACGCCTCACTCCTGCACTCTTCATTACCACCTTTAATGGCAGTAGAAAATATTCTATTTAAATTGTTGTTGGTAGGTACTATTTTATTAACATTATCTTTGGTTAGTGGATTCATGTTTTTAGATAATATGTTTGTTAAAGGACAAGCCCACAAAACTATCTTGTCACTGCTAGCATGGGGACTATATACTGTTATCTTGTTGGGGCACTCTGTGTTTGGATGGCGTGGGAGACATGTGGTGTGGTCAACTATTGTTGGCGGTATATTACTTACTCTGGCGTATTTTGGCAGTCGATTTGTTAGAGAATTCTTACTTAACGCTTGAATAGCTGTTAAATTGCCCTTAAAGTGCTCATTCAAAAATTGTATAGGATCTCTCTAGTTGGAAGACATCTCCACCAGTAGTTTATTTATAATTCTAGGTGTTTTAATTTTTCTTTCTGCATACTTTTCAAGTTCAGAGACTGGTTTGATGTCAATTAATCGGTATCGTCTTAAACATCTTGAAAATGAGGGGCACGCAGGGGCACTAAGAGTTCAGAAACTATTGCAACGTCCCGATCGACTCATCGGATTAATCCTTATCGGCAATAATTTAGTGAATGTATTTGCATCCATTATTGCTGCACAAATATGTGTGAGGATGTTTGGAGACTTAGGCGTAGCGATCGCAGGAGTAGCTCTAACCATTATTCTATTAATATTCGCAGAAGTAACGCCTAAAACACTGGCCGCTCTATATCCAGAAAAAATATCTTTTCCTAGTTCTGTCATATTAAGTCCATTGTTATTTATATTTATGCCAATTGTAGTTGCATTGAATTGGATCACAAACGGAATACTTGCTCTATTTAAAATCAATCCTAGAAATGCGGATGACGACCCCCTAAGTCAGGAAGAGCTTCGAACTGTGGTGTATGAAGCAGGGAATATGATACCCAAAAAACATCAAGATATGTTGGTTGCAATCTTAGATTTAGGAAAAGTCTCCGCAGAAGATATTATGGTGCCTCGCAGTGACATTATGGCTATTGATATCAACGACGAATGGAAAGATATACAAAAACAATTGGTCAATGCACAACACACGAGAGTGCTCTTATATCGAGGGAGTATTGATGATGCTGTGGGGTTTGTTCATGTCCGTGATGCTCTAAGGTTATTGTCGAAAGATCAGTTTAACAAAGCAAGCCTCTTGCGTGCAGTGCGAAAAATTTACTTTACGCCCGAATCTACACCTTTACATACTTTGATGTATAAGTTCCAAGCTGCTAAAGAACGAATTGGCTTGGTGGTTGATGAGTATGGCGACATACAAGGCTTAGTTACCTTAGAAGATATATTAGAAGAAATTATTGGTGACTTTACTACCAGTATTTTACCTGACCATAGTAAAGAAGCTAATTTGCAACAAGATGGTAGCGTATTGATAGATGGAAGTGCCAATATTCGAGAGCTTAACAAAGAATTGGAATGGCAATTTCCTACAGAAGGTCCTAAAACCTTAAATGGGTTAATCTTAGAATATTTAGAAGATATTCCAGAAGCAAATATTAGTCTACGTATCGCCGGTTATCCAATCGAAGTATTAGAGATGAAAGACAATATGGTTAAGACAGTTCGCGTAATACCTGAATTTTATCGACGAGAAGAGATGAATTATTCTGAATGATTTATCTCTTCTTTTTTTCTCGATTACTTTTAATTTTATTCTTAAAAATTTCTACTTTTTCATTTAAATTGGTCAGGCGCTCATATATGAACTGAAGCTCGTCGTCATGAGTCAGTTGCGATTTTTTTACATGGTATTCCAACGCTTGTCGCAAGAC
>OOGD01000066.1_pt1 | contig 25436 bp, 21 predicted proteins | sample 1670381 | NCBI WGS metagenome assembly OOGD01 (sample SAMEA98146918, study PRJEB22522) | marine metagenome | biome: marine biome; feature: marine water body; material: sea ice | place: Arctic Ocean | collected 14-Sep-2015 | depth 1.3 m | reverse complement strand
AGAAAGGGGGGGTTGGTATATTGCAGGACTCAAAATAATTAATGCATAAAGTTAATCTATCCTAGAAACTAATAGTGCTCTTCTACTCTGGTACAAAATCCAATCAAAGGTTTCGTAACATCAACTTTATACTTCAAATACAAACGTTCATAGAATAATTATAAGGCGAGGCGAAGAGAAGTAATTTATATGGACTGGAGTAACTATTTCTACTTTATTAAGTTCGCCGCATGAGCCCGTATATCATCAATGCTTCAAGCGAAAGCACCACACAATACAGATACAACTATGGTTATTCCAAAACAGATATTGGATCCGAAAACTTAGGCTGCCCCTGATTAATGGAAATCTCAACTCGACGATTACGGCTGCGGCTTTTCACTTCATCGTCCTTATCTAACGGCGCAGTATCAGCTTTACCCACCACAGACATTCGACTTTCATCAAAACCATCTGCCATTATGAGTGCCTCGGCCACAGCTACGGCGCGTTGTGATGATAAGTCCCAGTTAGAACGATATAGTTCATTCGAAATTTGCTGGCTATCGCTGTGCCCAGTGACTTCAATTTGACCTGGAATGTCTGCTAACAACGCACCAATTTTACGTAAAATAGGCACAAATTGTGGTTGTAGAAACGCTGAGCCTGCTGAAAACGAACCGTTTTCTCGAATGCGAATGGTAAATTGTTGGCCTAAGGATTCCATCTCAATAGCCCCGTCAACAATTTGCTTTTCAAGCTGCTGAGCAACTTTTCGAGTAAGTTCAGCCACTTCCTCTTGACTAGCACTTTTGCTGGTACTTTTTGACTGTTGGTCAGTCGCTGTTTGTTGTGCTGCTCCACCTCGCTGCTCACCGGGTTGTTTCTGGCGACCACCAGCTGAGTCTTCATTACCCGCTTGAAACTCCAACATTTCCTGGGTCATGTCGATAGTTTGTTGTTGAATCGTTTCAATAGGCGTTGGCTCCGGGCGGCCAGGTCTAAACTCCATAGCGATAACACTGGTACCTTTAGGAATATCTTTGACCTCAATTTTATTTTGAACACCAAAAGCAAACTTCATAGAACCTGCGATTTGTTTAAATTTAAGTACATCCATCTCAGAAAAAGATAACAGCAAAACAAAAAAACACATCAATAGCGACATTAAATCAGCAAAAGTACCCATCCAAGCAGGTAGTCCTTCAGGTGGACACTTACGGCATTCATTTTCCATCTATTATTCTGCGTCTTCTGGTGTGTCACGTTTACTAGCGGCTAAATAGTTTTTGAGTATACCTTCAATAACTCTTGGATTTTGTCCATCGGCAATACCTATTATGCCGTCTAAAACTAAACTTTGATTTAGTTTTTCCTCTTCTGCACGATGGCCCAATTTAACAGATATAGGTAAACACACTAGGTTAGCTAGCATGGCCCCGTAAAGTGTAGTTAGTAATGCTACGGCCATAGCCGGGCCGATTGATTTTGGGTCATCCATATTTGATAACATAGCAACCAAACCAACTAAAGTTCCTATCATGCCCATAGCTGGAGCAACATCTCCTAATCCTTTGAAAATAGTTTTTCCAAATTCATGCCGCTCAGTGGTCATCGAAATATCTTTGCCAAGTGTTGCCCGAACCACTTCCACATCATGGCCATCAACCAACATATCAACACCCTTTTGCATAAAAGCGTTTTCGATTACTGCCTCTTCCAAAGCTAAAAAACCACCTTTTCGTGCGGCATCAGCCATTTCGACAATCTTTTCTATTTGTGACTCAGGGGTCTCAATTTTAAACATAAATGCTTTGCCAGCGATCTTGCCTGCCCCAAAAAACTGTCCAAAAGTATACTGGGATAAGACTACAAATAAGCTTCCACAAAATACAATCAAAATTGATGGTCCATTAACAAACGTGCCAAGCTCACCGCCTTGGATCATCGCCATAAGAACAAATCCGATAGCGCCAAGAATACCGATTATGGTTGCTAAATCCACATTGTGCTCCCAATAAATATAAGGTTTACTAACTAAAAAAAATTAACAGCGAATGTTGATATCGATATTCGATACTAATAAGGTAATAAAAACTGAATATAATAATTTATCATTTCGCTATTTTATCGACAATCCTAAATAATTCTACAGTAACCATTAAGGTTATTAATTAAAGGACAAACTTTTTTCATATAACGGACGTAGAAGTTGTTAATTATGTCCGCATCTTAAAAGTATTTGACCCCATTTTTTTGCTCAGGTAAGGTGCTTTCAAATCAGATATCAGCGAAGAGTAATATGACAGCTCGAAAAAAAACAGAATCACTTACCTTTGAGCAATCGATGCAGGAACTAGAAACATTGGTTACTAAAATGGAGCATGGTGACTTGCCTTTAGAAGATGCGTTGCAAAGCTTCGAACGTGGCATTCAATTAGCCAGACATAGTCAACAAAAATTAAAAGACGCTGAACAAAAGGTACAAGTTTTAACCAGTCAAAATGGTCAGCAAACTTTAGATGTATTTGAACCTGATAATTAATGAACCTAACCACTTTTCAACAGCATTGTCGCGATAAAGTTAATCAAACCCTTAGCCAAACCATTGATGCTTTGCCTGAAGATTCAGAAATGCTTAAACAAGCCATGAATTACGCACTATTGATAGGTGGCAAAAGAATGCGCCCTTTTTTAGTTTATGCCGTAGGCAGCATGCTTTCAGTCAAAGAAAAAAATCTTGATGGCCCTGCCGCAGCAATAGAAGCTATTCATGCATATTCACTTATCCATGATGATTTGCCCGCCATGGATGATGATAATCTAAGACGTGGACATCCTACTCTTCACATTCAATTTGATGAAGCCACCGCCATATTGGCCGGTGACGCCCTACAAACAATGGCATTTGAAATATTGTGTGATTACCCACTTTCAAAAGAACTGGTCGTAAAACGTATTGAATTAGTGAAAATTATTTGTCAAGCGTCTGGTTACAATGGCATGTGTGGTGGTCAAGCCATGGATTTAGCGGCAACTAATAAACAAATCAGTCAACAACAATTACAAGAATTGCATGGTAAAAAAACAGGTGCATTGATTCGCGCTTGTGTTGAGATGGCCATAACTTTATCAACAGATATTACCCCACATAATCGGCAACAATTAATGAATTTTGCTAAGACGATAGGTTTAGCGTTTCAAGTGCAGGATGATATTTTAGATGTCACAGGAGATTCTAAAGTCCTTGGAAAACCTCAAGGTTCTGACCAAGCGAAGAACAAAAGCACTTACCCTGCTATGTTAGGATTAGAGCAAGCGAAAGTTTATCTAAACGAACTTCATGAACAAGCGCTTCAAGCTTTGCGCGCTTTACCCTACAATACTCACATGTTGGTGTCTTTTACCGACTTTGTTATCCACCGTACTTACTAAATAAATATGTACGTGTGACTGGATAAAATAAAATTTAATTGGTTGATACCCCTTAATGACCCTAGATATTGCTTATTACCCTACCCTTGCTCAAGCTGATACACCAGAGCAGTTAAGAGAGTTATCACAAGATAAACTTCAACAGTTAAGTGTTGAGTTACGCCAATATTTGCTAACCAGCGTTAGCCAAAGTAGTGGCCATTTTGCCTCGGGTCTAGGCACAGTTGAACTGACAGTTGCTCTGCATTATGTTTATAACACCCCGTTTGATAGGCTGTTATGGGATGTAGGCCATCAAGCTTATCCACATAAAATTTTGACTGGTCGCCGAGAGCGTATGCCAACTATCCGTAAAAAAGGTGGTTTACATCCCTTCCCATGGCCACCAGAGAGCGAATATGACACTTTTGCAGTGGGCCATTCATCTACCTCCATTAGCGCAGCTTTAGGCATGGCTGTCGCCGCTGAAAAGGAAGCACTCGGCCGTAAAGTTGTGGCGGTAATCGGTGACGGCGCAATGACAGCAGGAATGGCATTTGAAGCATTGAACCATGGCGGCGACATCAGCAAAGATTTATTAGTAGTCTTAAACGACAACGAAATGTCGATATCTGAAAACGTTGGTGCACTGAATAGTCATTTAGCTAGGTTGTTAACGGGTAACTTTTTTAATTCTATACGAGACGGTGGAAAAAAGTTGCTCAGCAACGTCCCCCCTATAAAAGAATTTGCCAGCCGTGCTGAAGAACATATTAAAGGCATGGTAGTGCCCGGAACAATTTTTGAAGAGCTGGGTTTTAAATATATTGGTCCAATAGACGGCCATGATGTAAACGGCGTAGTTGATACTCTTCGTAACATGCGCAATATCAAAGGCCCTCAAATACTGCATGTAGTGACTAAAAAAGGTAAAGGTTACGAATCAGCAGAACAAGACCCAATTAAATTTCATGCAGTCCCTAAGTTCAATCCACAAGACCAAGCGTTACCAAAATCAGTACCCAGTAACCCCACTTTTTCAGCTATATTTGGCGAATGGTTGTGTGACATGGCAGCTGAAGACTCTAAATTAATGGCCGTCACGCCAGCTATGCGTGAAGGTTCTGGTATGGTTAAGTTTTCTCAACAGTTCCCTGCACAATATTTTGATGTGGCGATTGCTGAACAACATGCGGTCACCTTTGCTGCTGGTCTGGCTAAGGAAGGGCTGAATGCGGTAGTGGCTATTTATTCGACTTTCTTGCAACGTGCCTATGACCAACTGATTCATGATGTAGCAATCCAAAACCTACCGGTTTTATTTGCCATAGACCGTGCCGGACTAGTAGGAGCTGATGGCCCTACTCATCAGGGCGCTTTTGATATTTCATTTTTACGCTGTATCCCCAATATGGTGGTCATGGTGCCTGCTGATGAGAATGAATGCCGCCAAATGTTATTCACGGGACATAAATTACAAAAGCCAGCAGCTGTTAGATATCCAAGAGGTTCAGCTACTGGTGTAGTGCCTGAGAAACAAATGACTGCCCTTGAGTTAGGAAAAAGTCGCACCATCAGAACCGGTGAAAAGGTCGCGATTCTTAACTTTGGCATTTTATTGCCCTACGCCCAAGAAGCGGCAGAAAAAATCAATGCAACCATCATTGATATGCGTTTTGTTAAACCTTTAGATACCGACATTATTAACCAACTTGCAGCAACCCACGATTTGTTTGTGAGCATTGAAGACGGCGTTATTATAGGTGGTGCAGGCAGTGCAGTAGCTGAATTCTTAATATCTTCTAAACATAACAGTAAGTTATTACAACTAGGCCTTCCTGATGAATTTATTATGCAAGGTACACAGCAAGAGATGTATGTTGAACTGGGCTTAGATGCAGCAGGCATTTTGGGTAGTATTGAAGAATTTTATAAATAAATCAGTAGTTAACGGTCAATCAAAAGATAATCACTACAAAGTGCGCCGAGAACAAAGAGAAAAGGCGCACGAAAACAGACCAGTTTTGAGGAAACTCAGTCCTTGGGCTCATTCATATCCTGACATAAAAAACTAATGCAGGTTATTTCATACTGACCTCGAACATTCTTGAGCATATCGAAAAATTAAGCATGCGCAGACGCTTACTGTTATCCCGTGCGGCTTCAACTTGGCGATTTACCTACTACATTGAAGTAATAATGGCGGTCCTAGTTAAACTCGGCTTAAAAAAAGAGAAGCTTCACCCTAGCTAAATTAAAGAAATAGTTAGATAAAGGGCATTGTCATCCAGCGGCTTTTTCTGTCTACTTTTTTAGCTGCTGCAAAAAGGTGGTTGGAAGAAGGGATTCGTTTGAAAAATGCCATAAACGCTAGCATGCCTCACTGCATATGCTTTAAGTAGCAATATTAACAAGCTTCATCATTGGCAAGACATACATGTTAAATCACAAGGAGATGACTAAAGTTTGCAGCTCAGTTTAGGGCTGTAAAATTAAGTAAACTTTTTATATTATTCTGGGTTATGCCATTCTTTACGAACGTTACAAATATAAGGGTAGTAGGTGTTTACAAACCCTTGTGCATCGGAATCGAAAAATTGACCCGAAACATTTTCTTCACATAAATCTAATTCACGGCACAAAATTATTTACTCATAAAAAGTATAAAGTTGCGCTAACGCACCGTTTAACTTGTCTTCAGCAATCAATGTTAATATTTCATTATCGTATTTTGCTTGTAAGTATTTGGCTTTTAAGGACGGGTCTTGCAAAGTTTCAAATCGAAACCCCATATCAGTCAAGCTATCAGCAACTGCGATTGCATCATTACTGGAATTTTTTAAAGGTGCTGTCGCATAATTTTTATTGCCAATTACCAAAACGAAACGTTTAATGTTTTGGTCAGCAGCATAACTGTGTATGGATATGCTACTGAGGTAAAGACACAGTAAAAACCTAACCACTGACGTTTACCCTAGAAACTAGTTATCAAAAATAGAATATTGGTAATACGTACAATAGGCTGAAATAAGGATAATAAGCAATTTTTAGATCAACACATTTATCAAGAAATTGCAGTTATGTATTTAAAGAGACTGTTTTAGCAGACTATAACCACCCAAAAACTAAACATAAATGTAAACAAACTAAAGCAAACAACCCCGCCAATACATCGTCAATCATAATGCCAAATCCGCCGTGTACGTGTTTGTCTAGGTAACTGATTGGCCAAGGTTTAATAATGTCAAAAAAACGGAATAACAAAAATCCAGCGAGTAATGTTTGCCAGCTTAATGGAACTGCAAGCATAGTAATCAGCATACCTGCCAATTCATCCCAAACAATAGACGAGTCGTCATGCACACCCATGTCGTCTGCAGCTTTACCACATATCCAAATCCCCACGACGCTGCTCAGTATTGTGACTATCAAATAAATATTGAAACTGGAATAAAGAGATAACAGCACAACTAATGGCAGAGCAGCTAAAGTACCGAATGTGCCAGGCATTTTGGCAGCTAAACCACTGCCAAATCCTAATGCCAAGAAGTGCACAGGATTAAGCAAACTAACACGGCTACGTATTTGTTTATCCATTAATATGCCTCGTCTTGGTTGTAGTCATTAAAAATGTTCATAGCCTTTTGCATTATACTCATAGGGTTTATCAGCTAAGCGCAATTCCAACTTACCCACATTACCTGTTAGGTGCCCGATATAAGTTGCATGAACATTAGCATTGGCTAGCGTTGTTTCTAAATAGCCTTTTTGTTCTTCGCTCACCGTGAATAACAGCTCATAATCATCACCTGCACTCAAGGAGTAGTCAATAGCCTGACTATATGCAACAGATTCTTTCAAAGCTCGTGACATGGGCAATTTATCAACATGTATGGTTGCACCACATTGAGATGCTTTAAGGATATGTTTTATATCCGATACCAGACCATCAGAAATATCAATACAAGAACTGGCAATACGCCTTAAACTAGTCCCGACTAATAGCCTGGGAGTCGGGTAATTCAAACGATTAAGTAAAAAGCTTTGATGTGTCAGATCATCAAGCACATGTTTTTTTTGCGCAATATGTAGACCTAAACCTGCATCACCCAATGTACCAGTAACATATACTGAATCACCAGGTTTGGCTTTACTTCTGGTCAAAGCTTGCTCAAAAGGTACGAACCCTTGAGCCGTTATGGTTATCGATAAAGGGCCCTGAACTGTGTCACCACCAATTAGCTGCACAGAATAATAAATAGCAGACTCCTGAAGACCATTAGAAAACGCCTCCAACCAATCTGTATCAATTGTGGGTAAACTCAAAGATAAACTTATCCAAGCAGGCTCTGCACCCATGGCAGCTAGATCACTTAGATTAACCGCAATGGCTTTTTGTGCAATAGCGTGAGGAGGTGTATCAGCTAAGAAGTGCACACCACTTAACAGTGTATCGGTAGTAGTAACTAAAGCTTGGCCTTGGGGAATGCGAGTAACAGCACCATCATCGCCAATACCAATTATCACATCTTTACGTTGAATACTTTTTGCTTTAAAAAAGTCTTCAATTACATTAAATTCTTTCATTAATACTAACTTTATTTAAATCAGGTGAGAGAAAAGTTGACCATTCCTTACTTCAATACTTAGGACAACTCATCTTTACGCAGGGTCTTAATAGCCTTGTCTAACACGCCATTTACGAATTTATGGCTTTCTTCTGCACCAAAAGATTTAGCCAATTCGATAGCTTCATTAATGACAACCTTATAAGGTACGTCAATTCTACTAACAAGTTCGTAAGTCGCGATCCTGAGAATAGCTTTTTCAACTGGGTCTAGTTCTTCAGGAAGACGCCCAAGGTAAGGCTTAATTTTTTTATCTAGTTCAGCGCAGTCTTTTACAACTGCTCGCAATAGTTCCAGAAAATACTCAGCATCCACTTTCTTCATATCGTTACTAGTAACGGTATGAAGCTCTATTTGTTCAACAGGGTTTTTGCTCATCTGCCAAGAGTAAACAGCTTGTACCGCAAGTTCCCTGGCTAGACGGCGAGCTTTAGGTTTCACCTATTTGGCCTCTTCAATATTAGCGAGTACATTCACCATTTCTAGTGCACTAATTGCGGCTTCTGCACCTTTATTACCCGCTTTAGTTCCTGAACGTTCAATTGCTTGTTCTATACTGTCAGTAGTGATGACACCGAAAGAAATGGGGATCCCGTATTCAAGAGATACCTTAGCTAATCCACTGTTACACTCACCAGCGACAAATTCGAAGTGTGGTGTGCCACCACGAATAACTGCACCTAGAGCAATAATCGCATCATATTTGTTTTGTTCAGCAAGTTTTTTAGCAGTGATGGGTAACTCGTATGCTCCCGGCACACGAACCAAAGTAATGTCTTGTTCATTGACTTCGCCATGCCTTTCAAGCGCATCTAGGGCTCCGTCAACTAAGCTTTCAACAACAAAACTGTTAAAACGAGATACGACAAGAGCAAACTTTTTGCCTGTTGCACGAATGTTACCTTCAATAATATTCATCTAAAAACCTTACTATAAAAATCGGCGCGTAGTTTAGCACAACCGTAATGGGAAACACTGTGAATTTTGCGTCTTAGATCTCGACATATTCAACCACTTCTAATCCATAACCAGACAAAGCATGATACTTTTTAGGTTTACTCATCAAACGCATTTTTTTAACACCCAAACTAGCTAAAATTTGACTGCCTATGCCCACAGTTCTTGATGAGCCAGTCCACGGAGCATTAGCAGGTTTTTCACCCTTATCTTCAGCTTCAAATTGTTTGACTTGGGTCAGCAAGTCTTCATCTTTGCCTAGCAAAACTAAAATACCACCATGATCAGCAATATACTTAATCGCTTGTGGCAAACCCATACTTCGAGAAATGGCTCGTTGGGAGCCCAACAAATCACTAAAACTGTTTAGCAAATGCACCCTGACCAAAGCAGGAACATCGCTATCGATTTCACCTTTGCACATGGCAAAATGTACTTGGTTATCGATTACATCTTTGTATGTAATTAAATCAAACTCGCCGTATTCTGTTGGAAGCTTGCACTTCGCTACTTGTTGAATGGTGGTTTCGTTCAAATTTCGATATTCAATTAAATCGGCAATAGTGCCAATCTTCATGTCATGTTTGGCTGCGAAAACTTCTAGCTCTGGGCGTCTAGCCATACTGCCATCTTCGTTGAGTATCTCAACAATGACTGATGCAGGCTCACAACCTGCTAATCGCGCCAAGTCTATCCCCGCTTCTGTGTGCCCCGCGCGGTTTAAAACCCCACCCTCTTTACCAATTAACGGAAAAATATGTCCTGGTTGCACTATGTTGCTTGCATTTGCATCCTTTGATACGGCTGCCAAAATAGTTTTGGCTCTGTCTGAAGCCGAAATACCTGTGGTAACCCCTTCTGCCGCCTCAATCGAAACAGTAAAGTTAGTAGAAAACTGAGCACTATTATCGTCTACCATCAAAGGTAACTTAAGCGCTCGACAACGCTCAGCAGTCATTGGTAAACAAACTAGGCCACGAGCATGAGTCACCATAAAGTTAATTGCTTCAGGAGTAACATGTTCAGCGGCCATGATTAGGTCGCCTTCGTTTTCTCTGTCTTCATCGTCCATTAAGATAACCATTTTACCTTGGCGGATGTCTTCGATTATCTCTTTGCTGCTATTTAATGGCATATTTTTTACTTCTTTTAAATTTTTTATTAGAGGCCTCGGTTTCGCCTTTAAAACGAACCATTTCTGGTGAACTTTATTTTACCTCAAATAGCCACTTTCTGCTAAAAAGGCCATACTGATAATTTTTCTACCGTCACTTGCCAACAAACATAATATCTCAATAAATGGTTTTATAGTTAGGCTAATACATCAATAATTAAACCAATGATCTAATCATTAAAAAGTGCAGTCATTCTTATGTCGTCACCCACTTGCCGTATGTCCGTCCAATTGAGGTTAATAACCTGGTCCATCATTTCAATCTGCATCGTATCAAAAAGATCTTGACCTGCAGACCCTATAAGTTTTGGCGCTTGATATAAAATTAATTCATCAATGAGTTTATTTTGTAACAACGCACCCGCAAGTTTCGCACCCGCTTCAACCCAAATTTGATTTAACTGCATCTCACCTAACTTACTCATCACTTTTTCTAGATCTAATTTATTTCCATTAAAAGGTGGTTGCCATTGGCTAACATGCTGTTCAAATTGATGCTGACTAGATTTTCCATTAACAAGCAAAACGCTTCCGGCGAGGTTATGATCAAAATTTTGTAAACAATTTAACGAAGTTGGTAACTGGTTACGTCCATCTAACAAGACACGTAAAGGTTGACGTAAGTCTTTTTGTGCCAGCACATCAGAACTTAAGTTAAGCTCAGAGTAGCGCACATTAAGCATCGGGTTGTCCGCGATGACTGTGCCAGAACCTGATAAAATAGCGCAACTTTTTGCTCGGTGTCTCTGCACATCTTGCCTTGCAAGCGGACCAGTGATCCATTGACTTAAACCATTTCCTAAAGCCGTTTTACCATCCAAACTTGCCGCCAATTTAACCGTCACCCAGGGTTTACCTGTTCGCATGCGTTTAATAAAACCACGATTAAGTTGTTCAGCTGAAGTTTGCAACAAACCATGTTCCGTTTTGATGCCTACTTTATTTAATTTTTCTAAACCACTTCCAGATACCAAAGGATTGGGATCAACCATAGCAGCCACTACTCTAGTAACACCCGATGCAATCAACAAATCTGCACAAGGCCCAGTTTTACCGTAATGACTACACGGTTCTAATGTCACGTAGGCGGTTGCTCCTTTTGCATAATAACCCGCTTGTTCTAACGCGTGAACCTCTGCGTGGGCAGTACCCGATTTTTTATGCCAACCCTCACCTACAATGACACCTTTGTCATTACTAATAACACAGCCCACATTTGGATTAGGAGCAGTAGTAAACACGCCACGTTTAGCTAATTGAATAGCCCTGGCCATCATTTGATGATCTGTCTTAGAAAATTCTGTCACATGCTACCAATAATAAAAAACAAATAAAAAACAAATAAAAGTAATAACTAGAATAAAATCTAGTCACTCATCCGCGCGATCTCTTCACCAAATTCACGAATATCTTCAAATGAACGATACACAGATGCAAAACGCACGTAAGCAACCTTATCGAGTACTTTCAATGCATCCATAATCAGATTCCCTAGGAACTCACTACTGACTTCGCGCTCACCTGTTGCACGTAAAGAAGATTTAAGACGACTAATACACAGCTCCACTTGTTCTGTGCTAACAGGTCGCTTTTCTAACGCACGTTGCAAACCTGCTCGGAGTTTATCTTCATTGAAAGGTTCACGGGATCCATCACGCTTGACTATCCGAGGCATCACCAATTCTGCCATTTCAAAGGTAGTAAAACGTTCTTTACATACCGTGCACTCTCTTCTGCGTCTTACTTGGCTGCCATCAGCCACCAGACGAGAATCGATTACTTTAGTTTCTTGTACAGAACAAAATGGACAAAACATAAATAATTTCGATTTAGGATAGTTAATACACTAAATTAACAAAATTCCACTGCGAGTCATACTATAAGCAATAAAAAGCAACAAAAAAGCCGACTTTAGCCGGCTTTTCTATATCAATTTAGCAATAACTTATGCGTAGACAGGAAATTGCTCACACAAACTGACCACTTCACTTTTCACACGTTTGATCACAGACTCATCATTAATGTTGTCTAACACATCACAAATCCAATTTGCCACTTGCTTGGCTTGTTCTTCTTTAAAACCACGGCGAGTGATCGCTGGAGAGCCCAGACGTAAACCACTAGTGACAAAAGGAGAGCGCGGATCGTTAGGCACTGAATTTTTGTTCACTGTGATATTGGCATTACTTAGTGCAGCGTCTGCATCCTTACCTGAATAATCTTTACCAATTAAATCTAATAAAAACAAATGGTTAACTGTGCCACCAGAAACAACTTTATGGCCACGTTGTTGTATCACCGCAGCCATCGCTTTAGCGTTAAGTAACACTTGCTGTTGATAAACTTTAAACTCTGGCTCTAAAGCTTCTTTAAAAGCAACGGCTTTGGCAGCGATTACATGACATAAAGGGCCACCTTGATTGCCGGGAAATACTGAGCTGTTCAATCTTTTGTAAATGGCTTCATCACCGCAAGCTGATAAAATTAAACCGCCACGAGGTCCTGCTAATGTTTTGTGAGTAGTGGTAGTCACAACATGGGCGTGAGGTAGCGGACTTGGATAGACACCAGCAGCAACCAAACCTGCAACATGAGCCATATCCACTAGCAGATAAGCACCTACTTTATCCGCGATTTCACGGAATTTCTGCCAATCAACGATACCTGAATAAGCGGAAAAGCCTGCAATGATCATCTTAGGATTATGCTCAACAGCTAGTGCTTCGACTTGTACCATATCAATTTCGCCGGTTTCAGGATGCAATCCGTATTGAACAGCATTATATGTTTTACCTGAAAAATTAACGTGTGAACCATGAGTCAAATGGCCTCCGTGGGCAAGACTCATACCTAGGACTGTATCACCTGCATTAATCAAAGCCATAAATACAGCAGTGTTGGCTTGTGAGCCAGCATGGGGTTGCACGTTTGCATAGTCACAACCAAATAGCTGTTTGGCCCTTTCAATCGCTAAATCTTCGGCGATATCTACGAACTCGCAACCCCCGTAATAACGTTTGTGTGGATAACCCTCTGCATATTTATTGGTCAACTGAGAGCCCTGAGCCTCTAAAACACGCGGACTGCAATAGTTTTCAGAAGCAATCAGCTCAATATGATGCTCCTGACGTTGGTTTTCATCTTGAATTGCTTGAAACAATTCTGGGTCAAAATCAGCAATATTCATATCACGTGTTAGCATCTCTTTTCCTCAAAAGCGGCGGTAATTAAAATTGGGGTAAACACACCCTAAATAAACAGCGAGTAGTTTAATTATTTTGAACAATTTGTATAGTGGTATTGTGGTATGAGAAACAACCAAAAGTTGTAACGCTTTATGCACATAACACTTCCATTGATTAACTTGCTTCAATGGAGTTTGGAAAACGCACACCAATTTGTTCACGAATATTATCCATCACATCCAGTACTCCTATGGTATCGCTGTGTGACATCACATCACTGCACTGCATATTTTTCTCGATACATTGCATACTTTCCTCAATTTGATACTCAAACCCATTGACAGGATGGGGTATGTCTAACCTTTTTATCAGCTTGTCATCACAATATATATCGGCTGTATCAGTATTCCAAAAACATGCTGCTAAATTTACGTAGCCCTGAGTTCCTACAATTTTCATAGTATTGCTTGTTTGTGAAAACATAGAACAAGTAAATTGAGCATAACGTCCAGAAGGATACTGCATATTCGCTAATACGTGGCTGTCAACATTTTGATCAGTTAATTGTCCCATAGCGAGGATTTTATCAGGGTGTTCCTGAAGAAAGAACTGACTAACGGTAATACTATAAATACCTAAATCCAGTAATGAACCACCAGCAAGTTCAGCTTTAAGCAAGCGACTCTTTTCTTTGTTCTGAAATGCAAAACCGATATCTGATTGAATGTATTGAATATCACCTATTATACCTTCTTTTAGTAATTGTCTAAGTTGTGATAAACAAGGCATAAAACGGCTCCATAACGCTTCCTGTAACAACAAATTATAACGTTGGGCTATTGCGACTAATTTTTTCATTTGCTCGGCATTTACCGTACAAGGTTTCTCAACTAATACATGTTTACCTGCTTCCAAGCACAGTTTTGCTTGTTGGTAATGAAAGTTGTGAGGGGTAGCAATATAAATAATGTCAATATCGGGATCTGTTAACATTTGTTCGTAATCTGAGTAAATCTTTTCAATGTGATAAGTATTGGCAAATTGGGTGGCACGCTCTTTTGAACGACTGGCCACTGCTAATATTTTACCCTTTTTTGACGATGCAATTGCTTTTGCAAATGTATTGGCAATATTTCCAGGACCAATGATACCCCAATTAAAACTTTGCATATTTTACCTTATTAACAACACAGTATTTAAAAATACTACGATAGCCAAACACAAATCACATCAATTATTAATAAAAAGTCAAACTTAATAAAACACAATACCTTTTACCCTGCTCTTCACTGAATTACACTACGCCCAACTTAACTCAAAAAAGACAGTTATGGCTCAATACGTTTACAGCATGCTTCGTGTCGGTAAAGTGGTTCCACCCGGCAAACATATCTTAAAAAATATTTCCCTTAGCTTTTTCCCAGGAGCCAAAATTGGTGTTTTGGGTTTGAACGGTTCTGGTAAATCCACATTGCTAAAAATTATGGCTGGCATAGATACCGATATTGAAGGTGAAGCTATTCCACAGACAGGGTTAAAAATAGGTTATTTGCCCCAAGAACCTCAATTGGACGAAAGCAAAGACGTGCGAGGTAACGTTGAAGAAGCGGTAGCTGATGTAGCACATGCCCTCAAACGTATAGATGAAGTATATGCTGCCTATGCTGAAGAGAACGCTGACTTTGATGCGCTAGCGAAAGAGCAAGGTGAACTTGAAGCGCTTATTCAAAGTAAAGATGGTCATAATCTTGAAAATGCTTTAGAACGTGCAGCCGATGCTCTACGCCTGCCGCCTTGGGATGCTGACGTCAGCAAATTATCAGGGGGTGAACGCCGCCGAGTTGCTTTATGTAAGTTGCTGCTCGAAAAACCCGAAATGTTACTTCTCGATGAACCAACTAACCATTTGGATGCTGAGTCAGTGGCTTGGTTAGAACGTTTCTTACATGATTATGAAGGCACAGTGGTAGCGATTACCCACGACAGATACTTCCTTGATAATGTGGCTGGCTGGATCCTTGAGCTTGACCGTGGCCAAGGAATTCCTTGGGAAGGTAACTACTCATCTTGGTTAGAACAAAAAGATGCACGTCTAGAGAAAGAAGAAAAAACCGAGAGCGCCCGACAAAGATCCATTAAAACTGAGCTAGAGTGGGTGCGTTCAAACGCAAAAGGTCGCCAATCAAAAAGCAAAGCGCGTATGGCTAGGTTTGAGGAGCTCAATACAGGCGATTATCAAAAACGCAATGAAACCAATGAGTTATTTATCCCACCTGGCGAACGTTTAGGCGATAAAGTGTTTGAGGTAACGGGCCTCAAAAAATCCTATGGCGATCGACTATTAATTGACGACCTCACGTTCAAAATGCCCAAAGGTGCCATAGTGGGAATAGTCGGCCCTAACGGAGCAGGTAAATCCACCTTATTTAAGATGCTCAGCGGCGACGAGCAACCCGATGCCGGTAAAATTGATGTGGGTGAATCAGTACACTTGGCCAGCGTCGATCAGTTCCGCGACCAAACGAACGGTGACAACACGGTTTATAAAGAAATTTCTGATGATTCAGAGATTATCCGTATTGGAAACTTCGAGCTAAATAGCCGCGCATACTGTGGGCGTTTCAATTTTAAAGGTGCAGATCAACAAAAGTTTATGAAAAACTTATCTGGTGGTGAACGCAACCGTGTGCATTTAGCCAAATTATTAAAAGCGGGCGGCAACGTGTTGCTTCTCGATGAACCCACCAATGACTTGGATGTTGAAACGTTACGCGCCCTAGAAAATGCAATTTTGGAATTTCCAGGTTGTGCCATGGTTATTTCACATGACAGGTGGTTCTTAGACAGAATAGCCACACACATAATGGATTACCGCGACGAAGGAAAGATAAACTTTTACGAAGGCAACTACACCGAATATGCCGCATGGTTGAAGGCAACTTATGGAACAGATGTGGTTGAACCCCATAGGTTGAAGTATAAGAAGATCAGTAAGTAAATAAGGATGAGTACCCATAAAAAGGCGCATACCGCGCATTTTTACGGGTACTGCTCACAATAGTGGGCATTTCCCATTCTTGAAACACGTCTCCAAACCATCCATGTTTGGACAAGCTTTGACGATGCAAGCGACTGAGTGGCTTTGACTGCATTGCCACTATCTTGAAAAACACCGTTATTACATATGTTATGTGTGAAAAAACACCATTGGCTTCGACATCATTGACTTCGACATCATTGAATCGATAAGCAAAAATATTTAAAGCAGAATTGATTCAGTTAATATTGAATTTGTGAAAATATATTAAATCAAGTGAGGGGTGTTTGAGATACTCACCTTGCTCTATCCAACTACCTCTGAACTGCATCTTGTTTAGGCTACAACCAGTAAAAAAGGTTCAACACAATGGTTTGTGCGAACAACTTGAGTTCAATAAGCCCTCAAAAAAACATTTAATTTGTTTCAAAACACCTGTTCCAGCAAATGTCTGTTCGTCAGCCTCGCTAAGCATACCTGACGAACAAGGTTTTGGATAAAATTTATATAACCACTTAAAATTGTAAAATTAAGACTCACCAACGGCATTAATTTTTCCCATCAAGTGATGGTGATCTCGACGCCATTATCACCGTGAAATCCGCCATATTCTTCGCAACACACGTCATTTTCGTAATCGGTGTTTGACGCATCTGGGTCAAATGCAAAATAGCAATTTGCGACATCTGCGTCATCCTCAACTTCATTATTTCCTTTGCTTTGTTGTTCTTCAACCCAACATCCATGAATTCCAACGGTGCTACCTGCGACCAATATAAAGGCCCCGTTAGTTGCAAACATACCGCCACAGTCTAAACCGATACCCTTTATTTTTGTATTTTCGCCCGTGGTAATGTACGTGTCTGCAAAAATAGTACCTATGAGAGTCGAGTTTGCCCCAATGGTTGTATAGCTGCCGGCATTAAAAACAATAGTGCTGCCTGGTGCTGCATCATGAACCTCTACTATCAAGTTCGCACCAAAGCTTGTATATGTATCAGTGTTGATAAACCACTTATCAGGCTTTTCTGACTCATAGCCCGTGCCTCTAAACGTAAGGGTTATGCCTGCAGTCGTCGTAAGAGCCGATGCATGATAGACCCCTGGCACGAATTCTCTGCTACTATTGATCGTTGTGGCGAGTTCGTTGTAAGTTGGTACAATTTTATCGGCTAGCTCTTTTTGTTTCTGAGTTAATGCGGCTTTCTTAGTTGCTACTGGGCCATCGGCCTCGTTAGTAAAATTCTTAAGGTTGGTTGTGTCCAGATATTCAGAACCCACGATTGCATTCATGCCGTACGATATAATAGTTCCAGGAGTAGCATCACCTGTCACCGCTGCGTTCAAGCCAAGCACAATGGGGCCAGTGAATGCCCGAACATTACTCAATGGTTCACCTATACCATCCATATCATCTATACCAACTTGTGCATGGGCGCCAAGAGTAACTGAAGTTTTGGCCGTTGCATTGCCACCAACCGATGCACCTGCGCCAAGCTTGGCATCGCCACCAGATTTAAGATCACCTGAGATCTGGGACTCCGCGCCAATGAATACTGTAGTTCTGGCGGAAAGATTGCCCCTAACTGAAGAAACAGCACCGATCGTTGCGGCCTCACCGGCCGTAATATCGCCACTGACGAAGCCATCCTTGTCAAGCGTAACAGCAGCGCCGGCCAAAAGGTTGCCATGAAGTTCTGCTGCTTCACCAAGGGTGGTCGCAGCAACTGACTGAATATTGCCAAAGACGTTTGAATGCGCCCCCATTGTAGTAGCCGCACCAGAATAAACTATCGGGGAAAATTCGGCTTTTTCGGATAAAATCATCTCACAATTTCCCTTGGACTCCCATTCGTTTACCTCACCGAAAGCGATGCTGCTCATCAACATCGATGTGCAAAATATAAGCAGTGCGCTATAACGAATTATTCCACTTTGATTCATCGTAACATTTCCCATTGAAACTCCTGTGTATCGACATTATTTATCTGCAGTTAAGATTAAGATGTCTTAACCAAGCCGTTTTATTCAGCTTCTTTGGTTGCAATAAGACACCAAAGCGATTGATAGAAAAATCTAAGTGGCAATACATAAGTATATAAACCTATAACTTATGTTAAATAATGTGAGCTTACTGGTAATAGCTTCACAGATAATTTAGGTTAAGTGATCGCAAAAAATCACAGGACCCAAACTCAGTGGTTTGAATTAGCAGACAATATATTACAGCGTTGAAAAGTCATAAAAATAAACCTACAAATGCTAAGAATATGAAAAAAAATATATATTCATCCCTACATACTGACGAGAAAAGTGTGTTGATATGTAAATACTTAATCGGATAATACAACGACTGATTAGTTGTTTATTCGAATTATTTTTGGTGGGTCTCTCGTGGTGGATCTGCTCTCTCAGAATCAGCAATATCAGCTAAAGTAGCGGTAGAACTAACAAACAGTCCGTTTTTTAACTTAAAATACACGCGGTGTCGGTTCAAATTTAAATGACATCTACACTGAAAATAATTATTGCAGCCGTTTTAACTACAAAGGCAAAGTATTGCTTTTGAATGAGCCAAACAATACCCATTTTTTCATAGTCATCTGCATTATGTTCAAGATAAATTGTAAAACAAATGACCTCAGTAAAAGTGTTGAAGATTTTCAATGACGTCTAGGTTGATTATCAAAACACCCCATCACATTAAAACAGCTCAATGATGTGATATAATTGACGCCACAGAACCACACGTTTGCCAAACTAAATATTAGTAACATTCAGTCAATTACAAAGCGCCAAGAGCTTCCGTCAAACTCGACACGCCAATAATTTCAATTCCTGCTGTGCGCTGCTTTGGAACATTAGCTTTTGGGACAATAGCTCGTTTAAACCCATGTTTAGCGGCTTCACTAATTCTTTCTGAACCGTTCGGCACAGGTCTAATTTCGCCTGCCAAACCTACTTCACCAAAAGCAATCAGTTGTTTATCTAACACTTTATTTTGAAAACTAGACACTATAGCTAGTAATAACGCTAAATCTGCACTGGTTTCATTTACTTTTACCCCGCCCACCACGTTCGCAAACACGTCTTGATCGTTCATTTGTACATTGCCATGCCTGTGCAACACTGCTAATAACATTGCTAATCGGTTTTGATCCAACCCTACTGCCACACGACGTGGGTTAGCCATTTGTGAATAGTCCACCAGAGCTTGAATTTCTACTAGCAATGGACGAGACCCTTCCCAAACCACCATAACAATACTGCCAGGTGATTGCTGATCGTCTCGACTAAGAAAAATAGCAGAGGGGTTGCTCACTTCTTTTAGACCTTTTTCGGTCATAGCAAATACTCCCAACTCATTCACAGCGCCAAATCGGTTTTTTTGGCTTCTTAAAGTCCGGTAGCGACTATCACTTTCACCTTCAAGCATCATTGAACAGTCAATACAATGCTCCAATACCTTAGGTCCTGCCAAACTACCATCTTTAGTGACATGTCCAACTAAAAACATAGCAATGTGATGCTGTTTGGCAAACCGAGTCAAATATGCTGCACTTTCGCGCACTTGCGACACACTCCCCGGTGCCGACTGAACATCCGGTACTTGCATCACTTGAATAGAGTCAATCACCATAAGCTCTGGCTTATGTTGTAAAGCAAGATCACAAATAACTTCAATGTTAGTTTCAGCCAGCAATTTGAGTTTGTCGTTAGGTAAACCAAGACGCTGTGCGCGCATAGCAACTTGTTGCAGGGACTCCTCTCCTGTTACGTAAAGTGCGTTTCTATTGCTTGCCATTTGACACATAACCTGAAGCAGCATAGTACTTTTACCCGCACCAGGAGAACCGCCGATCAGAATGGCAGAACCCGGAACAATGCCCCCCCCCAATACTCGGTCAAGTTCTTTATAACCTGATGCAAATCTAGGTAGAGCTTGCAAGTCTATGCTGGCTAAAGATTCAACTTTGGCCTGAGTCTGACCTGAATAACCGCCCGAACTGCGGCCGTTTGAAATGTTTGTTGAAGACACCATAAACTCAGTGATAGTGTTCCATGCATTGCAGTCGTTGCACTGCCCTTGCCAGCGAGGGTATTCAGCTCCACAATCAGAGCACACGTAAGCAGTTTTGCGTTTAGCCATATTATTAGTTATCTTATAAAGTTGTGTATTTTAAAATTGTTGTGTATTTTTAAGTTGAATTTAACTGCGCGATTTCATATATTCATATTAATGAACAATGTTGATTCATCATATATTTAACATTTCTGTCGATAACAATAAATAATACGTTAATACCCCAAGTCCCATATCAATAATGCTGAGCTAACCTTGAATTCATGAGCCAAGATTTAAAAGAATACCACGACATCATTGAAGAACTTAAGCCTATGATTAATGAGCCTGAGTTTAATCAAATATTGAATCAAGTTGCTGCAACAATTTCAAAGCAAAAACGTTTTTTGTTAAAAATGGAGTTAATGCGTCTAGCTCGTCCGTGTATCCGTTTAATTGACTTGCGTGGTTTAGTTGATGGCGATTGTCAGTTATATGAACATCAAGGCAAAGATCATTATTTGGACGAACTCGCATCTGAAACGTTTGAAACCCAGATCAGGATTTTTGGTGAATACACTACTGGCGTTTATGAGGCAGTCACAAATACCGAAAATAACTTTCGGGTCAGACATAAAAAAGAGCAGCAAGACACACTCGCTGTACTTGAACTAAAAACTGAAAGTTTCCAAGCTTCGCTGTTTCATTTTGGTGCCTGTGCACAAAGAAGAGAAGAGAGGATGAACTTTTCGGTGAACATAGAAATGTTTACTGAAATGAATAAAAGCATTGAAGCTACCACTATTGATGTGTCGATAAGCGGGCTTAAAGTTAAAGTCAGTAAAAAATACTGGTTCAAACCTGAAGAACAGCTTACGGTCCAATTTCGTGGTTTAGAGAAAGAATATACTCTCGATAAATATCAATCCGTCGCTTACACTATTATTAATGTCGAACAATTCAATAATGAGCAAAGACTAAGCCTCAGACGTCAATTTAATGTAAGTCTCCCATCTTTTGACAAATTTTTTGAACGTTTTATTCATGGTAATAAACGCCGCTACAAAGTCAATTTAGACAATACAATTTCTGCTATTCAAAATAAAACCTACGAGCAATATTACATTCCTAATTTTGCTTCAATTCCAGTTTTCATTGAACAAGTAGAGAACCATTATGTTCCTAAATATGCCTTAGCTAATGACTGCAATAAACAAGAAATTCAATATTGGGAAAATGAACTACAAGACTCGAAAATTGGCTATTTGTTAACGCAAGAACGAATAAAACAAGGACTTTCCCTTGAAAACGGTCAACAAGAGATATTCATTTATATATTTAATTATATTAAAAATGAAAAAGTTTATTTTTACTCAGCCACATACGCAGAGTTAGTTGCCCAGCCTAATCTGAAAGAATTATTTTTAGGTTATGGCTCACGCCAATTAAGTTGGCGGATTTACAAGTTACAGTTTACACAAGTAAACCCAGCACAAAGTTATCGCCCATTATCGATTGCTAACTCGGTTAACGACAAATTCAAAATAAAAAATAAAAAGCCATCGCCACGTTTGATGTCACGATTAAAAAATATTAGTCATGTCGCCTTACTCACCAATATAACTGACGATCTAAGTACAGAAAACTATCAAAAATTTACAATACAACGTGAACTGTTGTCAGAACTAAAAGTATTTGGTCACCCACGAAATAAGCCACCCGCTGTAATCAATGTTTATCGATTCAAATATTTTAATCAGCGCAAAGAGACCCGTTTTTTGTTGCATACCGCAGTACAAGTCAGCATCGGTGATATGGTATTAAAAGGGCATACAATAGATATTTCAACTCAAGGTTTGAAAATAGAATTAGATAATTTTCTTCCTAAAACAGGCATATCCAGAATGTTGCTGAGCTTCCCACAGCTTCAATCAGTCACTTCAAAATTCGATTTATCGGGGTTACCTTATGACCTCAGAAATGTATCAAAAGACGGACACGTGCTTCATTTGCAAAGCCTTTTCACTGAGAATAACAATATCGCTAAACATTTTTTTGAAGCATTAATAAAATCAAACCATTCAAAACTGAAAACTTACCACGACGACGAAGAAGTGCCAGGCATAGGCGAAGCATTGCGTAACATTTATTCTCATAACATCATCAACGTGGCGTACTTTTTACGCAAGGACAGCGACGACTATATACCTGATGCGGTGGCGACTTCATATTTAAACAGCAGATTAACACAATTATTGCACTTTCAAGCGAAACCTGGCCAGCTTAACTTATACCCGCTTTATCGAAATGCTAAGCTGTATCTTGAATTTATTAATCATACTATGGACAAATTAAAACCTAATATTCTCCCTAATATGCGTGAATTATTTGTTGCTTTTGACCCCAGTAAAGAAGTAATACACGATGCTATAAAGAGTTATTTTACTGAACAGTTTACTCAACCTGAGCAACGCAGAAAGTTTATAACGGAGGCTTTACAAAATGGACAGTTCATTGCTGTAAAAGTATTTCTAGGACGTACCGGCAGACCCGACTTTGAGACCATGCAGTTAGAAATTAACTACGTGAGCTCATACGCAATGCACAAAGCGAAGCTACTTGAAGAAGAACTTTGGAATGTATCAGCAATGGGAGATCTTGTTGATGTAACTGACGAAGTATTAAGATGTTTTAAGTTTCCAGAAAGTAAAATACTTTTAAATCACAAATATCCAACGACGTATAGAAAAAATCAGGCTAGAGTCGATCAAAACTAAATACCTGACATGTAAAAACGCCCACTTGTGCAAAGGTTTGACTTGCACCCTGTCCAACAATTATTGGCCATCACTTGTTAAACCTGCCCTGCTTTTAGCACCCATAATAAAGAGTCTAAGTCACCACGGCGAATAGCTATATCAGCTTGCTGCCGCACGATGGGTTTTGCATGACATGCTACGCCTAACGCAGCGGCATTCATCATAATCAAATCATTGGCGCCATCACCCATCGCGATGGTCTGGCTTGGCAAAATAGACCATTCATCGGCTAAACGTTTAAGAGTTTGTGCTTTGACACCGGCATCAACAATCATGCCTTGTACTTCGCCTGTCAGCTTTTTGTCTTGTATTGCTAAACCATTAGCCACGACGGCATCAAGATTAAGTCTGTCTTGTAAATAATCAGCAAAATAACTAAAACCACCTGAGGCAATGGCGACTTTCCAATCGTAAGATTTTAATATTTTTACCAGGTTCATCACACCAGGCATAAGAGGTAAAGCATCGCGTACTTGTTGTAAAATTGATTCATCAGCACCAGCTAAGCAAGCGACACGAGTGCGTAAACTTTGAGCAAAATCCAATTTCCCCTGCATTGCCTGTGAAGTGACTGTTGATACTTGTTCACCAACACCAGCAAGGACGGCTATTTCATCAATACATTCAACTGCAATCACGGTGCTGTCCATGTCCATTAGTAACAAGCCTTGCTTGGTCAAAGAAGGGGTTTTATCAACCAAACATAGCTCAACACAAAAACGCTTTGCCACATTTTCTAATTGCTCATTCAGATTATCTTGAGCTTTGAGCACAACATGAGCACAAATAGCAAAATCACTGACACCGTCAACTTTAATCACTCTATAAAAATTCACATCTAAATAATCGGCTAATGCTTGAGTCGTTTGGGACAATTGCTGCAGGTGTATACCCTGCGTAAAAATAACTAACTTATGTATATGTGGTTGAACAGAAGATGAAATAGACCCAGAGGATAATGCGTATTGATCAACTAATGTTTTTATGCAGCACAAGGTGTCACCAACCAAAGTAAAGTCACTTAGATCTTGTTGGCAAATCAAGTCACTTAAATACAAATGAGATAACAAATTTTTAGTCGTAATTTTTAATTTAAACACTATTGTATAATCATAATAACCATAATGGACACATGTTATCCAATGACATAACAGAATGCTATTGAGCTGTTATGCTTGTTTAAATTAAGTTAAGACATGTTTATATATTAAATAAGCGATGAGATTAAGCAATCATGAGTATAATCAAGCTTTTGCAGACAAAATACACGGTTCGTTTATGAACATTAGTATGCAACCTATTGGTAATATCAGCACACCTTACAAAGAAAAGTTTGGCATACCTCGTCAACCTGGATTGGTCAAAAATGCGGCAGGAAAAATCACCTTTTTTGAAGCATTTAACGACCCTAACTATCTGCGTGGTATAGAGCAGTTTAGTCATCTATGGTTGTTGTTTTACTTCCATCAAACAGCAGATAAAGGCCATTCACCATTGGTTCGCCCACCTCGTTTGGGAGGCAATCAGAAACTTGGTATATTTGCCACACGGAGTACTTTCAGACCTAACAGTATTGGTATGTCTGTGGTCGAATTTGGGGCAGTGAGTTATCAAAATAAGCAACTCTGCCTTACTGTCAAAGGTATAGATTTATTAGACGGCACACCTATATTAGATATTAAACCCTACGTGCCTTACGCGGATAATATTTCGCAAGCAATCGGAGGCATGGCACAACATAGTCCAGAATTGATGTCAGTCACTTTTACCAAACTAGCTATTGAACAATTAAAAAAACTTGAGCAGCATTATCCAAAATTGGAGGCACTTATCCGAGAAGTACTGGGTCAAGACCCTCGACCTGCTTATCACAAAGGATCTCGCACAGACAAGATCTACGGTATTGCCTTATATGATCTTAATATACAATGGCAAATTGTTGGCCAGCAAAATATGGTGCTGGCAATTGTATAATTGATCTTAAAATAGTCATCTTAATGTGGGCATCAACGATATTTAATAGTAAAAATTGTTCTACCCAACTGAATATATCTTTTAAGCCTGCATCAAACTCGCGAGCAATTCGAAAAGCGGTTTCTAGGGAAGGTGAGTATCGCCCTTGTTCAATAGCTGCCAACGTTTGTCTTGTGACCCCACTAAATTACCTGACTCATATTCTG
>OOGD01000065.1_pt1 | contig 25714 bp, 21 predicted proteins | sample 1670381 | NCBI WGS metagenome assembly OOGD01 (sample SAMEA98146918, study PRJEB22522) | marine metagenome | biome: marine biome; feature: marine water body; material: sea ice | place: Arctic Ocean | collected 14-Sep-2015 | depth 1.3 m | reverse complement strand
CTCATAACGCCTGTTTGCAATGTAACAACACTCATTGAAAAAATATTTACGAAAAATTGAACTTATGTCGTTATTGCCCCTCTGAATATGTAGTTTTTATGTGTGTTTCCCTTTTTAAGCCTGGTTTTAAATCAGGCTTTTTTTTGCCTATTTTTTGTCTTTCAAATGAACTTGGTAGACGATCCATTTTAAATGGTTCTAGTGGTCAGTCGATTTGATGTTTTTAACTTACCTTCGATCGATTTTTTTATCTATCGTTTTGACTACAGCCAAAATTAAATGAGACAAAATGAGTATTGCTTGAAAAAGGCTGCGACCGATATGGATGTTGCAGGGTAGAATGATGTTGCAGCAGTTATCGAGATACCTTGCATGCAGCGCATTAAAAATGCCTGACAAGAACAATATACATGCAATATACAAACAATAGACAAGAGAAAACACCGTGCCCCAAAAAATACAACAAACCAAACAAGATCTCAGAAAAAACAAACCCGCACGGGATGAATATCCATCAAAGCCCAAGATCTCTCTAGTCGTGGTATTAGATAACGTCACCAACAGCCACAATATTGGGGCCTTTATTCGTTTGGCCGATGCGTTTGCTATCGAGAAAGTTATTGTGTGCGGCGAGTTGACCATTTCTGATAAAAAATTGAATAAAGCCTCTAGGAATGAATCAAAGTGGGTTTGTGTTGAATATAGTAGTAACACCACATCAAGCCTACAAATTTTATTGGATGAGGGGTATGCAGCTTTCAGTGTTGAACTGTGCCACGAATCTGTTGATTACACTGCTGTCACTTACCCATCTAAGTGTGTATTGGTATTAGGAAATGAAAGGAAAGGCGTCAGCGAAGCCGTATTAAAGTTGAGTCATCAACATATACATATTCCGATGTATGGTATGGGAAACTCATTAAACGTTTCGACTGCAGGTGCGATTGTTTTAGCTGAATGTTCGAATCAAATACGAAAATTGCCACATTTCTAAACAACATTTCTAAACAACATTTTTAAACAATATTTCTAAACAATATTAACTCACAGCGTGATCAATTAAGCACCTAAATCATCAAAGCCGTCACTGCGATGTGTGAATAATTGACAATTCGAGCACAACTTTCTTCGGCATTAAATTAAAGACATATAACCTTTTGATTATTTCACTGACTAATTTAATTAATTTAGTTATGTTAGAATGTATTTTTAAGCTAACCAACATCGACCTGCATATCTTTTTCACAGCTCTACACCACCCTTCTAGATGTAAAAACAACCTATTGGCTAACCATAAAAATAGTGTCATTCACTTGAATTGACTGTGCGCCAAAATAAAAATTTAGCCTTAAAAATACATAATAAGAACAGAGCAAAATATGAATTTGCCTTAGATTAATTTTATAAAAACTACTAACACGAGGAATTTGAGATGAGTAATTCGATTAATTTTTGTTGGAAAAAACATAAATTGCTACCACTTGTAGCAGCAATTTCTGTCTCTTTATCGGGCGTTGCGGACGCTAAACTTTTAACAGAAAAAATTGTAGTTACCGCGCAAAAGCGTGTGCAAAACCTTCAAGAAGTGGGCGTATCTGTCACTGCGTTTAACGATGAACAGCTAAAAGCCCTTGGTTGGGATAATAGCATGGATGTAGCAGCGCAAACTCCGGGGCTGGTAGCAACTAGCAATACCGGTGATACTTCTAACATTGCACTGTTTTCTATCCGCGGTGTAAATCAGGGGGATTTTGCCGAAGGTCAAGAAGCACCTATCGCAATTTATAACGATGAAGTCTATCTGTCCTCTCCTGGAGCATCAGGAGCACCATCGTTCGATCTTGCACGTATAGAAGTATTACGCGGTCCTCAGGGAACATTGTATGGTCGAAATGCGACCGGTGGCCTGGTTCATTTTATCAGCAACAAACCTACTGAATATTTTGAATCGGCAATTGATATGACCGTGGCAGAATATGGCCAGTTGAGTATTACTGGTTTTGTGAGCGGCGCTCTAAGTGACAGCGTACAAGGTCGTCTAGCCGTTTACGACAATAAAGACGATGGTTATGTGTCAAACGCTTCTGGGCCAGATTACAGATCGGACGATACGACCTCTGTTCGTGCTATGGTAAACTTTGATATAAGCGATGAAACATCACTTTTAATGATTGCTCGCTTTACTGATATCGATACCAGAGGCGGTGTTTACAACAACCGTGCCACCAAATCTACTGCAGATGGCCCTATATTTTGTCAATCAGGTGATACCGACTGTGGCGCAGGTATTCGCTATGATGCAAATGGCGACCTAGAAGAATTTCAAGGATTTTTCGATGCAGATAAAAGTGCGTCAACTTCGGGCAGCCTTTTCGATCCTCGCAATGGTCAGCTGGATGATGGTATTGGTGGAGTACACGACGGTGCGTTTGATTTTGATGGTGGTGTTGATCGTGAATCAAGCAGTTTAACTGCCACTTTTAATACTGAATTCAGTAACGGTATTTATCTGACCAGCGTTACTGACTTTACCACTAGCGATAAAGAGTACCGTGAAGATGACGATAGTTCAGCGCTCGACTTAGTGACCTATGTATCCACAGCTGACGTGGAGCAACTCTCACAGGAATTACGGATTGACGGGGATACTGACAAGCTTCGATGGACCGGTGGTGTTTATTTTCTGAATATTAAAAACGAATTCAGTGGAGCCTTTCAGTTTCCATCTGATGGCTACCTTCCAAAATTTGTTGCTGACTCTCAAACAGATACCGTATCAATATTTGGACAGGTAGACGTTGATTTGAGTGAAAGCCTGCTGTTAACCGCTGGTTTGCGTTGGACAGAGGATGATAAGGAATTGTCGTATCAGCTTACCGGTCAAGGCGCTGTTTTTGCTGATGGTTCAGACTTTTTGTATACCGGGGATGTTTATGATTTCGCACGTACTGATGCCGAATTTTCAGGCAAGTTGCAGTTAGACTGGCAAGTAAGTGATGATCAATTATTCTACGTTGGTTATAACCGTGGCACCAAAGGCGGAGGCTTTAATACACCATCCGATGGATTTAGCCTAGCATCTGAAGTTGGTTTTGAACCAGAAGTACTGACCTCTTATGAAGTTGGTTCTAAAACAAGCTTCGCTGATGGTAATGGACGTTTTAATACTAGTGTATTTTATTACGACTATGACAATTACCAAGGTTTCTTCTTTTCAGGCACAACCAGTTTGTTGATTAATTCTGAAGCCTCTTTTGTTGGTGGTGAAGCTGAACTAACTTACGCCACTGATAATGGCTGGGACTTTTTGCTTGGTCTGAGTATATTAGATACTGAAGTCGATGGTGCATCAAATGACGGCACCACAGTTATTAAAGATCAGAAAGCTCTGCTCGCACCTGAAGTAACGGCTAATCTTCTTATTCGTAAAGAGTGGGAATTAGACGGTGCAAGAGTCGCTGCTCAACTGTCTACGAATTATGTAGGTAAAGAATATTTTAACTTAATTAATTCCGAAGCGACTGAAGCAGGTAATTACGCATTGACGAATCTTAGGATGAGTTATTTTTCTGACGATAACTGGGAAGCAAGTGTGTTTGTCAACAATGTGTTTGACAAAGAAGCAGTAACATTTGGTTATGATCTCAGTGACTTTGGCAACTACTCTATCTACGTAGTGAATCCTCCGCGCTGGGCTGGTGTTAACGTTAAGTACAACTGGTTTTAGTAGCTTTAGTGCCACCTTATTCTAATCCTTTAAAGTGGTGCGTTTCTTATAACAGTTTGCACATGTCGTAATTGGGTTAAACCTATCAGTTACTGTAATAGTGGCAATTTCACAAATTTGAGATTGCCACTATTTAAATTTTTCATTTTTCATTTTTCATTTGTGTTTTTGCCGTTTGACAAAAATTCACAGCGTCAAAATCAAAGCATTAATTCGCTCTTAAAGTTATTCACAATACTGGCAAAAAGCTCAGGTCGATAAAAAGGCGAACCGTGTCCCGTCATTTCCATCAGCTCAAACCTACCATAAGGAATAGCGTTTGCGATACGCTGCGCCTCATCTAAATTCATATCTTGTCGACCGCATGCGACCAAAACTGGCACCTTAAGACTGCCTAACATTTCAGAAGTATCAGACTCATGCTGATGGGCTGTATGTGCTTTAAATGCGGCGTCTCTGTTTTCATAAAAGCGCCATGATTTTTTAGCCTCTATCTTACACTCCCCTGCTTCATCTAATAATTGTCTAGCTTTTGCTGCTAAGGCTTTTTGTTGTGACTGCTCCACAGGAGGCGTCAACGCCACATCAAACAAGCCTAAAGCAGTTAACTTTTGTTGATGACGTAATCCAAACTGAGCTGCGGTTCTAGCACCATAAGCAACACCCAGGACAAAAGCCTTGGGGATCTGTAAAACATCCATAATCGCTGCTAAATCGTCTGCATACTGAGAAAAAGTAAACTCATCTTCTTTACCCCAAGCACTTTTACCTGTCCCACGAATATCAAAACGTAAAATGCGGTATGTCGTCAAAAGAGTCATGAATACAGGTTCCCAAGCGGTTAAATTAATACTGGCCATATTGACCAATACCAACACCGGCTTGGAGACTTCGCCGTCGAGGGAATAGTGAAATTTTATACCATTAGCTATGACAATCTTATTACTTTTTTCATATGACAAAAACATAATATTTCCAGACAAATAAAACAGTTTTTAATGTGTGGCGTTGAATATAAAGCAGAGGGTTTAGCTGCAATAGCTCAAGGGAAAGTCATTATTACCCTTGTTTTAAACCTAGCGATGTTTCTTAACACAGCTTTATTTCAGTTTGAATTTGGCAAGCCACCGTTTATGAACCAACAATTTGGTCTTATCAATCTTGTCGACTCCTAAGCCATTCATTACATAAATAAAGATATCATAGTCTAAACTCATTCATCAGATTGAGATGCATATTGGTGTCAGCTAGCGTAAGATTTTATTTAAAATCATTACCGACCGAGAACGTTTGAAATGTTACATCGCCCCTGCCTACTACTCGTTTTATTTAGTTTTTTCTCTACGTTTGTTATTGCTGATCAGGATGTGGAACGTCAGATAGCTCAGCATCTCGATGCTCAACTCGACGAATCGACAGTTTTACTTAAACAGCTGGTCAACATAAATAGCGGTACGATGAACTTTGCAGGTGTTAAACAAGTGGGTATGTTGCTCAAGCACCAGTACGATGCTCTAGGGTTTACTACGCAATGGCTTGATGGAGCTGAATTCGACCGTGCGGGACATTTGGTTGCGACTCATGAATCAATTAGTCACCCGAATGCAGCAAAAATATTGTTAATCGGACATTTGGATACTGTATTTGCTAAAGATGATGATTTTCAAACAATCACTGAACTTGCTAATAATCGCATAGCTGGACCAGGAATAACTGACATGAAAGGCGGTGATGTCATCATGTTAGCGGCTTTGCAGGCATTGCAAAAGCAAGGTTTGTTGCAACAATTAAATATCAAGGTCGTCATGACAGGAGATGAGGAATCCAGTGGTAGACCATTATCCCTATCCAAACAGGCCATTATCGACGCTGCGATTTGGGCAGATATTGCTTTGGGCTTTGAAGATGGAGACAGCAACATTGCCACCGCAGTGACATCGCGTCGTGGCTCAGTAAATTGGACACTCACTGTCAAAGGTAAACCTGCCCATTCATCACAAATTTTTACTGATGAAAACGGAGATGGTGCGATTTTCGAGGCGGCGCGGATCCTTAATGAGTTTCGTGTTCAACTTCGACATGAAAAATTACTGACATTTAATCCAGGTTTGATAGCAGGTGGGACAAGAGTTACCCAACAAGGTGATAAATCAAACTACGGCGTATTTGGAAAAACTAATGTTATTGCAAAAGATACGTTGGTAAAAGGTGGGATCCGCGCAGTGAGTCCGGAACAACTGGAGCAGGCTAAAGCAATGATGCAAACAATTGTTTCGCAAAACCTTCGACATACTTCAGCTATTTTAGAGTTTCAACCTGGTTATCCTCCGATGGCGCAAACCCCCGCGAACTTAAATTTATTAGCATTATATAGTCGAGTGAGTGAAGATTTGGGCTACGGGATCATTACAGCTGTCGATCCACGAAACGCAGGGGCTGCCGATATCTCTTTTGCCGCTTCTCATGTTGATATGTCTCTAGATGGTTTGGGCTTAATGGGCAGTGGTGGGCACACAAAAGATGAAGTAGCGGACATGTCAAGTCTCGCAAAAAACATGAAAAAAGCAGCAATACTTATTTATCGTTTATCTCAATAATTAGAGCGTTTTTAAACTTATCTTATAACTTATTTAATAACTTATTTTATAACTTATTTTCGGTGACAATAATCAATGGGTGAAAATCACTAGGTGGACCTGAGTTTTTCATTTTTTTTGTTTTAAGCATTTTTAAAAGTCCCGCTAAACCCGCAGCGCCAGATGGTGTAGTACCAATATTTTTTTCTTGAAGAATATTGGTGGCCACTATTGATTCTTTGTCGCTAACGGTGACATAACGTACCTGTGCTTTTTCCAGCGCTTGAAAAGCTACAAGTGATGGAGCTTTACAGTCTAATCTACCCATAATGGAGTCGTCTCCAGCTACCGTTATCAATTTTTGATGATGATGGCTAACTTGCAAACAAGGTGCTAATTCAGATTCGACAATAATGATTTCTGGCTGCTGTGGCCAATATTTGCGGATCATGTATGCCATTGCTGCAGCAAGGCCGCCCACTCCCGCTTGCACAAAGACATGCGATGGCCACTTTTTTGCTTGCATAAACTGTTCATATAATTCGTGTGCAATAACAGTGTACCCTTCCATCACCAAAGAAGGTGCGTAGGTGTATCCTTCCCAAGAACCATCGGCAAGTAGCACTCCATTGCCGTTGGCGGCATCTTGCATAGCCGCTTCAACACTGTCTTCATATACCTTTCCTGAACGAATAACGACGGCAGACTTTTGCTGTAAACGTTGCTCAAATTCGTGAGGCACTTTTTCTGATAAATGTATTTTTGCTTTTGCTCCAAATATTTTTGCACCACTGGCAACTGCAAGGCCATGATTACCTGCGCTAGCGCAAATAAAAGTTGTTGAACCAGAAAATTCTTTGAATTTGTCACTCATCAATTGTTCTGGATTTAATTTATCACCTGTTGTTTCGAACCATTTTTCAGCCAATAATGTGGCAACTGCGTAAACACCACCCAAAGCCTTAAACGAACCTAAGCCCATTCGATGGCTTTCGTCCTTTATAAAAACATCTATATTGGCAATAGATTTTAAGCACAACAGAGGTGATATTTTATAAACTGGACACGCTAATAATAGCCCTAGAGGATTGCTGGGGTTCGGTTTAAATTCTGTCATGATTACGCCTGTATAATAAAAAAGTGATGGTTTCAAAGCATCATTACTGAACATAGTTGGTTTAATGGTCTTAACCAAAAATCCCTGTTCCTGTGAAATTGATTAGTAAGCTTGACTCATCACAAATTAAAAGTGTGCAACGGTTAATCAACATTTCATTCCCAAACAGATAATTCTGAGTAACTAAAATAACGTTAATTACAGAATAAAGTCTCTACTTGCTTGATAATCTAATCAATAACATTTATTCACATCACATTTTATAACATCACATTTTATAACATCACTATATAGGCCACTGTCACTTAGTTTTTAAATACTGTCTGTATTGATCCGGTGATAGCTTAAACCAACGCTTAAATGCGCGCCGGAAATTGGCACTGTCATGGTAATTTAGCAGAGCAGCAATCGCTTCGACTGATATATTACTGTCACTTAAATAAGCGGCAGCTTGTTGGGATAATATAGCATCTCGAATTTTACGAAACGCAGTGCCTTCTGCCTGCAACCTCCGAGCCAAAGTTCGTTTGCTAATAAACATTGCAGCAGCAGCATCTTCCTCACTCAAGATACCAGAAGAGTTAGATAGCATCATTTTTTGAACTTGATATTCGTTGCTGTGCTTATTTGATAACAATTGCGGCAACTGTGCCAACTGTGCCAACATTTTTTTACATTGATTTAATGCTAATAAATAGGTTTCACGATTAGCAGATGCATTCGATACCTGACATAAATATAGGGGGATTTTAACCATGATGTGTGGAGCTGAAAATTTAATCTGTCCAGGTATAAAGTCTGAATAACGTTGACTATAATGAGGTTCAGAATATGAGAAACTTGTTATTGCCTCATCTAATGGCCGACCAACGATAAATTCAGCAAATTCAAACAATATTATCGCAGAGGCTTCAGCCAAGCAGCGTCGAACATCTGCGCTAACATCTAGATCTATATAATAATAACATTCCAGCCATTGTGAATCAGTCATCAGCTCAAGCCGAGTAAAATTCATACGGGTTGGGACGTATGTTTGAAACGCGTTTAATGCGGTTAACAAATCGGGACTGCTATTGACTAAAAACCCCATCGAACCATGTGTCGATGGGTTAAGCCAACTCCCTAGGCGTAAACCAAATGCTTCGTCTTTAGAAAGCTGTAAACTATTATTTAGTAGCTGAATTTGCTGTTGAGAAGTCAATAATGTGTCTTCATGCATGAACTGTTCAACACTAAGCTCAGTTGAGGATAATAACTCAGGTAAATCGCGGATCTGCAACGCTAATACACGAGCAATCAGGCGTGAATAGTTAGAAGGTATACATGCCATATTTGAAGAAACATCTCGCGTAGCAAAACTGTGATTCATCACAAATAATTCCCCCTAACACTAATGCAAAATAGCTATGACAAAAAACATACCTGTTAATGTCTTTTAATGACCCGTAAATGTCAACAAATGACCTCATAAGTCCTGCGAAAAAGTCGTAATCTTGCCTTAAGATGTTTTGAATAAACACACTGTCAACACAACAACACTTTGCTTTCACAACCAAGTAAAAGTGATCAACCAGAGGCACCTATGGGAACCATTACATTTATAGAACACAACGGCACGCATCACACCGTTAACGTTGAAGTAGGAAAATCTCTGATGCAGATAGCGGTGGACAATAGTGTGCCCGGCATCGACGCGGATTGTGGGGGGTCTTGTGCCTGCGGTACTTGCCATATAATCGTTGATAATGAATGGATTGATATCACCGGCAGTGCAACTGATGAAGAAGAGCAGATGCTGGACTTAACGCCTGAAAAAGAAGAAACATCTCGCCTTTCTTGCCAAGTATCAGCATCTGCACATATGAATGGAATGATCGTACGTTTACCCGAGTTTCAAATGTAAAATTTGGGCAATTCGCATTAGAAATAATCAACAACCTGTATGATTTAACAGGGAATGTAAACATTGAGAAATAACATGAAATTTATCTCTGCTATTATCGAAAAAAGCGTTTTAATAATCCCTATTCATATACAAATCAAAGGTATTCATATATTTCAAAAAACAAAAAGGGCTATTGTAAATACATCAGTGGAACCTTGTTTTATTGAAACACCACTTCCTGATGTGTCGACACTAGCAATAGAAGATATAGATGTGAGTAATCCTTTTTTATTCAGGCAAAATCTTTGGCAACCCTACTTTAAGCGGCTACGAGACGAATGCCCAGTGCATTTCCAGAAAAAAAGTGCTTTTGGACCTTTCTGGTCGGTCACGCGATACGAAGATATTATGTTTGTCGACAAACATCATGAATTATTCTCAGCAGAACCAATCATTTCTATCGGTGGTCAACCCGAAGGGCTCGCTATAGAAACCTTTATTGCGATGGATCCGCCTAAGCACAATTTACAAAGGCAGGCAGTACAAAGTGTCGTAGCACCTAAAAACTTAAAAGAAATGGAAGGTCTTATTCGCAGCCGTGCCGCGGATGTACTAGACAGCCTGCCTATTGGTGTGCCCTTTGACTGGGTGGAAAAAGCATCGATTGAATTAACCTGCAGAATGCTCGCAACATTATTTGATTTTCCTTACGACAAACGACATCAACTGGCTTATTGGTCAGATGTTGCTGCAAGCAGCCCCGGTTCTACTGGTGGAACTGGTTCAATGGATGAGGCATTTACTGTCGCAGCTGAAGTAGCGAAACAGTTTTCACAGCTATGGCGAGATAAAGAGGCTAAAAAAGCAGCAGGCGAGGAATTAGGTTTTGACCTTATTAGTCTTCTTCTGACTAATAAAAACACTCATGATTTGATAGATAGGCCTATGGAGTTTTTGGGTAATATTGTGCTGTTATTAGTGGGGGGTAACGACACCACTCGTAACTCAATGACGGGAGGCGTACATGCACTTAATCTGTTTCCTGATGAGTTTGTTAAACTCAAAAAAAATCCAAGCTTGATCCCTAATATGGTATCAGAAATTATTCGTTGGCAAACCCCTCTTGCATACATGCGCAGGGTTGCTAAGGAAGATGTCGAACTGAGTGGAAAAACCATTAAGAAAGGCGATAAAGTGGTTATGTGGTATGTATCAGGGAATCGCGATGAAAGAGAAATTGAACAACCTAACCAATTTATCATTGACCGTAAAAATGCTCGAAAACATCTTTCATTTGGCTTTGGTATTCATCGCTGTATGGGAAATCGGTTAGCTGAAATGCAGTTACGCATTCTTTGGGAAGAGATATTAAAGCGATTTGATAACATAGAAGTTGTTGGCGACCCAAAGTACGTTCAATCAAATTTTGTAAAAGGTTATACTCAGCTGATAGTAAAACTCACAGCAAAAACGTTATGATTAATTAATAAGGCATTAATGATAGCCGTTATCGCAACATCTACATTATTCGTTTAACTATCGCAGGTATCCTAAAAGACCTTGTATTTAAAAACTCAAAAAAAATTAATCAGCTATTAATTAGAATTCATAATATCGGTCATTGAGATCACAAAATTTTTGACCCGTTAAAATTGGTATCCTACTAAATGCTCCAGCTAATTCAGAACTTAGGTCAGAACTTAGGTCAGAACTTAGGTCAATTTCAACTCAACAACTCATGTTTCCTAGTCTAATCAATTCGTTTTCGCTCAAAATACAGAAAATTTTATGCATCAAGCAGTCGTAAATTACCATTTCTAAAGACTTCTAGTATGAGTTTGTGGATAACTATCCATTCCATTTTCATCAAAAAAAGTTTGTTGAATAGGACGGATGTAGCGTTTATTCTAATCGCTGATTTCATAAATTTTTAGCTTGATTGTCTAAATTAAAAGTTGTTACTCAACACATATTACAACGTACACATTTGTCTTATTTAGTATTAAGGAGTTTTGCATGAAGTGTTTTTCTATAAATTTAGTTGTGCTAATAGGTGTTGTTACTTTCAGTAACGCACAGGCGCAACAACCCGTCGTAATATCACAGCAACTAGAGCAGAAAGTTATCGAATGGCGCCGCCACCTTCACCAACATCCAGAGCTAAGTAATCGTGAATTTAACACCGCTAAAGTCATAGCCGAACATTTAAACGGACTGGGGTTAGAGGTGCAAACTGGTATTGCACATACGGGTGTTGTGGGTGTATTAATCGGTGGAAAACCGGGTCCTACGATTGCGCTGCGTGCTGACATGGATGCACTACCTGTAATAGAGCAGACCGATATACCGTTTAAATCCATTGCAAAATCAGAATATAGAAGCAATGAAGTAGGCGTGATGCATGCTTGCGGTCATGACTTACATATGGCGATGTTAATGGGTGCAGCAGAAAAACTGTCGTCTATGAAAAATGATATCGCTGGCACTATCGTTTTTATATTTCAGCCTGCCGAAGAAGGTGCACCTAAAGGAGAGGAAGGCGGTGCTGAACTGATGCTAAAAGAAGGTTTATTTACCCAACATCAGCCGGATGTTGTATTTGGTATCCATGTTTGGTCAGCCGGTAATACTGGCCATATTGGTTATCGCGAAGGGCCGTTAATGGCCTCATCAGATCGTTTTGAAATTACAGTAAAAGGTCAACAAACACATGGCTCTAGTCCTTGGGGCGGTGTCGACCCTATCGTCGCTGCAGGACAGATAATTGGCAGTACACAAACCATTGTGAGCCGTCAGGTAAACATTACCAAAGCACCTGCAGTGATCAGTTTTGGTATTGTTGAAGGTGGTGTACGCAACAACATTATCCCAGATGAAGTCTATCTAGAAGGTACCATTCGCAATTTTGATATGGGTAACCGAGCTCAGATATTTAAAAATTTAAAGACCACTGCTGAAATGACCGCCAAAGCTACCGGCGCAGAGGCACATGTGCACATTGACGAAGGCTACCCGGTCACCATTAACGATATAGACCTCACAAGAAAAATGTTGCCTACCATTGAGCGTGTAACAGGTAAAGACAAAGTACATGTTAATGACCTAGTAACGGGCGCAGAAGACTTTTCATTCTTCGCACTCGAAGTGCCTGGATTATTTGTGTTTTTAGGTATAACACCTGAAGGTGAGGATACCAAAAGTGCCCCAAGCAACCATTCACCGTTTTTCTATGCTGACGAAAAAGCATTAAAAACGGGTACAGAGCTTTATATAAATTGGGCCTTGGATTATGCCAAATTGTAACTATGCCTTTGTAACTGTGCCTTTGTAGCTATGCCTTTAATTACAAAATAATACCCCGCTAAGAATTAGCATCGACACATATGAATACAATCGTGGTGACAACACGCTTGTATTCATATTGTGCCGCGTAACGACATAAGGTGTAAGTTTTTCTTTATTGAGCTCATCAAGTTGTCAACGAGGCTTTAAAATGGCTTAGTTAAAAATTATATTTAGGCTCTCAATAGATGGTTTTATTGAGAGCCGTTTATTGAGAGTCGTCTATTGAGAGTCGTCTATTAAGAGCCATTGATGAATTGTCTTATCAAATACTTTATCCAGACACCGCATGATGGCTTTGACAAGGGAGTAGTGTAAAAGTGTGAGCGGGAATGGCAAAATCACAACACATCAGTTCAGACGGTTCACGTGGCACTTTTTTAAATACTTTTTTAAATACTTTTTTAAATATTCAAAATAAATAAGCCCATTACAATAAAGTATTGCTATTAAAAAAAATTGTTGGTTATCACAACCTACTTGTTATCTTTATCTTGTCTATTTTATGATTGCATATCAAAGCAATACATATTTATGAGAGGGTATGTACAAAAATATGTGGATTGTCAAATGACAAATTTTGAAAATACCAGTGAGCAAGTAATAAAAAAAACCAGTGGTTTGGTTGAAAAACATACAATATATTTTCTTGGCAGCACATATAAAACATCATAAAAGGTCACTTATATTGATGCTACAGGTAGAGGTGTCGTACCTGAGCTGATTGATTTACAAAGTTGTTTTTTAAGTGAAAAGCCAAAGGTATTGATCAAAACCACCTATTGGTTAAAGTTGTTATCGCATGGCATTAAAAAAAGCTCCACCAACAAATAAATTAGCAAAGAGAGCGATATAACATTTGGTTCCAAGTTCTAAAGTGATATTATTAGCTTCTACATGACTGAGAAAATAAAATGAACCGTCGAAAAAAAGGTAATCAAATTTTAAAAGCACGGGCAAAAAAAGCGAATGCTAAGTTGTCCTCTAATAGCAAGCCTAAATATATTAGCAAAGCTGATCGAGAGACTTCAGCCATTGAGCCCACTGAAGTCAAGAATATTGTTTCTGCAGAATAATATTAGAAATAAAATGGTCCAAGTTTGACGACTTGCCGAGCATTATATTAAAAAAGTAATTGAGTTAACTTGACACCTTTTTTTAGTCGTAACTTGACCATTGAATTCAATTAGAAAAGTGTTTTGTGTTTGTACTATCAACGAATAGTACCTTCCCTTCCTTGAGAATTACTAAAGCGATTATGACATTGATTTATGATTTATGAGCTCAAATTTATATCGAAGTACAGCATATGTTAAAAATGACGAACATTGGCTCAAGTGATATGTCATAGATGTTGTGAAAATATATGATTATATTGAGCGAATATCTATTATCAGTTTTCATTATCTAAATTATTTGAATTATTTGAAGTTTTATTGGCTCGTCTAAAATGTTGCTTAAGTTACACCCTCACTGATTGACCCATTTTATTATCGACCTGATATTCCTCAATCATCTTTTCAACTTTCATAAACTAATAATCGACATTACTTTCTAAAGCACTTTTATTGCCCTTGTCCTTATTTTCAGCTTCTGCGCTGGATAGGTTATTACCAAATAAATTTATCCAATGATCACTTTTTTACCTAGCCGCATAAGATGAAAAAATAACTTTGATGATGTTTATTCCCCAAGACGATATCAGCTACTCCCAGCACTATTGTTACAGAAATCATCAAGATATAGCGCAACGCATCTAAACCTAGTTTGAATTGAAAAATAATGAATGGCTTAAAAAGTAGCGAGCGTATTTACTTGGTATTGGTTTGATAAGCTACAAGTGAATAGTTTGTGTGAATACACAATAAGCGTGTTCAGATGCAGACACAATTGCTCCAGAACGTTAAAACTTTAATTTTCTTAATACGTTATGATCAATCGAAAACATGAATTTTATGACGAGTCAAACCATACGTGTTAACAAGCTAATGAATGGTTTGCTGTTCTCAGCTTTATTAATAGCCAACTTGAATTAATGAAAAAATAACGATGCCATGCACCCCATAACGGTGTCATTGAAACTTAATATAACAATCAGTATTTTTATCAATGACGCTCATAGACAGTCGAAACTTATTTGTGGGGGTGCAAATAAAACAGCATAAGAAATGACAAGCATAGGTTTAGTTATCAAGGTTGATAATAAAAAATAGAAAGGATTGCATACAAAACTTTTCGTTAATCAAACCTATTGCAACTCTAAAAATAAACGATGACTATAAACATTAATAAAAGTGGTTATATTTTATCCTCAGTGGGATGGATTTCATCATCAGACTCAACCAAAATATCTTGTTGAATAACAACCATTTTATCTTCCTGTAAATCCACTATAAATGCACTCGGTAATACATTTATTCCTATTCTTTCTCCTAACTTAACAACAAACGGTAATGTGATGGGCGAAAAGGGTAAAACAGCCAGAATACCTAATCCTAGTCCACGAATAACGTCGACAAACTGTTTATTTGCTTCTTCCATTTCTAACTTGCTAGCCTGACCTTTAGTGAATCGTTTGTAGGTATTTAGCATAACCTTCGTTTCACGGGTTTCCTGTGCTAACCCTTGTTTAACCGCCAATAAACTTCGCTTGAGAGGAATAAGTGCTTTATGTTTTGCAGCAGAATTTTGGCGTTTAATGGATTGGGTGATCCTAATAATATAGTGCTTCAAAATAAGCAGCCTTCGCATTCAGATGTTTTAATTATGAAGTAATACAGTTCATATATCTATCACCTCTATTTTAGTTTTCAAAATATGATTGAATTAAAACTATAAATAAATATAAGCAGGCTCTCAAATGCTTACTACACGTGAAATTCAAAATGTCACACACTCAATAAATATGCACTTATTATGGCAAGAATAAATATGATAATTTTCATACGACAGATCTTCATTAACAGAGCAATATTTTTATAACTGAGAACGTACGGATGCCTTGATATAAACACGTTTCAAATCTATTTAATGTTGTACCCTGAGCTTTCAAGCAAAGTAAGTTCGAATTCTAATAGAAGAATAAGCCTTTTAACTTAGTAAGACCGCTAAATAAATTAGCGATAAGATTGATATGATAATTTGATAAGTTTTTGGCCATTGAATTAATTGTCATTAGAGGCCTGTAGATGATTTTATGTGGCTGCCATTATTTGATGGGCTTGTCGAAGTGTGACCTAAATACAACAAAAGGTCGGACCATCCATTGCTGATAGTTACGAATTAATGTGCTTAGTTTTTCTAGATTAACTTAGGCACATTTTGTTTTCGCGGTGTGTCGAGGTTGAACTCATCATATTTTGTCTTCTGCGCTTAGTGATATGGCTACTAGGTTTGTTATTACGTTTGTTATTACGTTTGTTATTAACGACCGATTTAGCACAATTCTCTTAGTCCACGAGTTTTTATATTTTTATGTTTAATGCAATTATTATTTTTTAATTAGGCTAAATCATTCGAGTCTTTTTGATTTCGAACTTTTGACCACTTATTTAGCTAAAGTATCATTGTCTTTTGCATCTACTAATCCTTATCTCTCAATATGTAATTTATGATAGGTAATTATATAAATTTGTAATGGCGTATTTTTTGAATTTAATCACCTTTGTAACAAATTCATCCTTTAACAACGAAACATTTTTAGCCCTCCATATCAGCCAATATTTAGTTTGACTGGCGTAGTAAACTATTCTGTCCGTGAACGGAAATGACATTTTTGTACCTTCTTGATAATAAAAACAATCCTCTGCACGTTTTAACCAATCATCGTCAGATTTATTTTTAACATGCAAAAAGCTGTAAGGATTATTGAGACGAATTTCGCGGCGTAATTTAATCTGTTCTGGTGTACGTTCTGCGTAATGACGACAGATAGGGGATGGATGGTATAGTTTATGGCAAAATGGAGGGACCTTACCACTAATATTCTCTGGCCATTTTTTACTAGGTGAGTTTCTAAAAAACCGTGGTTCACGCCAGTTAATTCGATAATAACGGCGACGTTCAGACACAGTTAATGCCTTATTTTCTTGGTCGTATACGTCTAAGTCAACGTTGGTAAAATAGAATTGTGCTTGCCATACGCGCATTTGGTTTTTGTCGCGCTGCATGGCTTTGATTAACATAGGCCGCGGATCTTCGATAAGCATTTCATCAGCGTCTAAAATGTACCACCAGTCTGATTGTAAAAAATGATCATGAAACATATTGTACACGCGATTTCGAAATTGATTTCGATAGATCTCATCAGTGTGGGCAGCGATCACTACACGATCATCATTTAGCGCCTTTTCACAAATAAGTTCCCAACTGCCATCGGTTGAATCATTGTCAAACACATAAATATTGTCACAAAACCTGAGGGCATTATTCAAGGTTTCTAAAATAATATCTGCTTCGTTTTTAATAATACAAATTGCGTTAAGTTTCATGTTCTACTTCTTATTAAGATGAGTTGGGACTGGTAGATTAGTGGTTTACTCGCGTCAGACTTATTATCTTTAAAAAGAGGAATTGTGTCATTAACCAAGAACAAAATAGCTTACGATGTAGTGGCTTTAATTTACAAACAGGATGTTTGAGTAACTGCATAGCGTTAGCTAATTGACCTGCCTGAATATTAATTTTGGCTAAATGACAAATATGCGCCGCACAATACTGCAATACAAAAGGTGCAACGGCTTTGTCTACCTGACCTGCAGCTACTTTTGCTAATAAACGTTGCGCAAAGGGTAATATGTATTGAGGTATGTTCCTGTCACAGGCTCGATTCTCACTATCGGTGTGATAAAACATTAATACTAACGGTGAATAAACTAGACTGCCCTGTAATACAATTTTCGAAAACAGCGCTTGATCTTCTCCCATAGCTTCGCCAATGGGAAATCCGCCTAGTTGCTTAAATAACCTCTTAGTGATGACTAAACTTGAAGACATAAAGGGTAAGTCACCTTTTGCACACACCTCAAAATAATTATCCATCACACAACCCATTGGTGATATATCACCGATGGCTAACTTTGGGTCACGATAATCGCCATCCTCAATCACTTTCTGATAATTACTGGCAAAACACTGGTGCTCAGGAAAGCGCTGGATTAGCTTGTTCATCTCAAAAAGATAGAAGGGTGACCATTGATCGTCTGCATCAATAAAAGCGATATGCCGATATTGGGCTAATCTGACACCATAATTACGGGCAACAGATACTCCCTGATTTTTTTGTTTCACTAAAATCAAATTTGGGATATTGAGTGCAGCCACTTTGGCAGCACTGCCATCAGTTGAACCATCGTCAACAACTATAATTTCTGCTGCGGTAAAACGCTGTTCACAAATGGAAGCAAGTGTTCGTGCAACACTATCCGCCTTATTGTATAAGGGAATAACGACTGAAAATTTAGCTGTATTCATAATATTAGCTCCAATTTACTTCTGCTCAATAAAATTTATTATGTCCAGTTGAGAAGTGTGGCTTGCACCGCTTCCTCGGGTTTCATAGTGGGATATGCAAAGCCTGTGCCAACACCTTGATTTAGCTGCTGCGATAATTGTTGAGGATCAATATTTTGCGCATCAAATTGATACGTTTTAGGCATTCCAATCTGTTCGCACCAGTTACGACATTTTTCATGGTAATTAATTGATAATGCTGGAGTATTTGCCATAAATGACATAATTGCAGAATGTAATCTCATAGACACAGTTGCCTTAAAGCTGGCAATCCGTTGGAGTACTTTAAACGGGTTAGGATCGTAAGCAATATGTGTAATCGGCACATCAGTTGAAATTCGTAACATGATCTGCTGATGAATGCGAAAGTCCCCAAATTGCGAATGATTATTGAAATCTACCAAGAAAATTGGCTCTTGAGTTTGCTGCCAAGTTTGTTCTATCGCGAGCACTGCCATGTCTATTCGGTTTTGTTCGTTGTCATTATTCACATTGCCGAAGGGATCAATCGCTTGCTGACAAAAATTAAACATAATCCCATTACGTTCTATTGATACTAAACACTTAGTTTGATGGCAGAGCATGAGTGGCGCTAGATCAAAGGTTAATTTAACATTGGCATTTGGTGCAATTGTTTGTGCAATGCTAAGACTTTGTTGGTCTCTTACACCAGTAAAGCCACATTCGTTAAGAAACTTAGCACACACTTTTTCTGCTTTTAGCGATTCAAAAGGACCAATCCCCACACCTACCGCTCGGCTAGCTTTTTGTCCTGCTAATTTAATAAGATGGCGTTTAAAATCGATATCTTTGCTACTATGAAGGACAGAGCCACCACCAAATATCACCTTCTCACTTTGCAATGCATTCTTATAATGCGAAAGTCGCTGATGGCCACGAAAACGTGACTCAGGCATCGCTTGAATATCTCCAAACTCGTTACATTTAATCAAACCAGCACTACTGACTTTATTATGGGTAGCACCGAGTAAATGCTGGCTAGCCCAGCGCGAGATGTATAAAAGCACGTCATCACCGGTGTTCTGCATGCCGTAATAGCCTATCAGGTAAGCATGATATTGTTTAAACATGCGACTCTCCATGTTCTCCATGTTCTCCATTTTCACCATTTTCACCATTTTCTAAACTTTTAAAAGTCATTCCTAACCAAAACAAAGCTGGCCAATACAGGTATGCAAGAATTTCTAAGTTTTCAAAAAAACTGTAACAGAACAGGACAACTAACAAACACATAGCCGAACGTGCTTGCAGATTGTGAAACGAAAATACAAGTAAGTAGATAAAGCTTAAAACCATTGGAATAGCTAAAGCAATTAGCCCCACCAAACCTTTAACAAATAGCAAGCCGAACCAAGTATGGTGTGACCCTATTGGCATAAATTCCACTAATTTTATTCCAGACTCGACCATACCATGTCCCCATATAGGTGCTTCATCACGCCAGCGTTGCAGCGCTAAATTTTCTAAAGCTGCACGGACTCTGGTTGAGGCAGGCCGCGATCCTCTAATTTGTTGAAAGGCATCCATACCCCATTCATAAATTGGCTCGCCTAACAGCAATATAATGGGTAACAAAAATCCTAAAAAAAGTAATAACCAAGGATTTCTCAACTGACGGGTAAACAAAAAAATCAGTATTATTATGATAAAAACTACCCAGCCAGCACGTGACTGCGATAATAATGCCATCATCGCACAACCTGCTAAGCCCCAGCTTTTCCAAACTTTGTCTTTTTCTTGTAGGCAGAAAATGACAAAAATGCAGCTCAAAAGTCCTGCAGCAGTTGCCCACGGCGCAAAGAACTGCCAGCGACCGGCTGCTGTCTCTGGGTTTATCCCATACAAGCTAACCATAAAGAAATTATCACCTGCCCCACCCAAAATTTGTAATGGAGATATAAACAACAGCCCAGGTAATCCCGACAAATATATAATAAAAGTAATCATTCCAAAAATAGCGCTATGTTTAGCTACAACACATATAGCTCTGATAAGCCTTTCAGGCTTAAGATCAACTACCGCGCCTAAAATTGGAAACACTCCCAGCAAGGCCCAACCCTTGGCCCAACCCACCGTGCTTTTGATAGTTTGATTGGTACCTAATGACCAATCAGTGTGGCCTACCCACAAACTAATTAACATCACCAGCATACCAAGCCCCCATAGCCATACAATTATAGGTACCTGCTTAAAGCTATTTTCACCTTCCACTAGGGCCCTTAATATGACGATGCCTAAGACAATCCAACCTAATGCTGAGCCCGTGATATATAACCCACCAATTGCATAAATAGGATAGGTAAGTACTAAGGCCCAACAAATTAACTTCTCTTCAACAGTACCTTGATAATTCGTCTGCGATTGCATAACACGGTCACTCCTGAGGTAATGAATAAAAAGCCCACTAAACCCGCCACTAATCCTAATTGCGGAATAGGACTGTGAATGTCAGTAGGTAGGGAAGGTTTAGTTAATAGTTGTAACACCGGGTAAGAAGCAAACACATCCGCCTTTCCAGCTTCTAATCTGGCGGCTGCAGAGGTAAATATAGCCTCTGCTAAATCAAACTCACGTTGAAAACGGTCTAGTACTGCAGACTCACGAGCATAAATCTTAAGTTGATCTTTAAGGTGTAACTCAGAGCGGTGCAAATCGACAATTTGTGCTGTGATACCTTGGGCTTTGGCAGAGGCTTCGATCAAATCTGCGAACATTTGTGCACGCTTGGGATTCACTTCTAAATCAAGGCTACTAAAAACAGTCGCGGCATGAGGCCCGGCAATAATGCTACTACGTACAAGTAATGCAGAACGAGCAGCTTGGTAACGTTGTTGCTCAGCGACTACTTTGGGATGGCCATCTCCCCAACGAGATTGATACTCAGATAATTGTGAAGTACTGATGTCGAGTTCTTTTAGCAAACCACGAAACTCCACGTCAGACTGCAAGATAAAGGCTTTACCAGCCAAATCAGCCGAAACCCCTAAGTTTTTGCCTAAGCCATAGGCGTAATCATCTAAATGAGACACATCAGCGTGTAAATAAAGTTGTTTTTCTTTAATGGTTTGTAAGCTAATGACCAACAAAGTGAATTGTTCTTGAGATACCAAAGACGAGCTTTGCTGAAACTGCAGTATATTGGCACGGGCTTCATTTAATCTAACGCGATATTCTTTTAGTACACCTTGAATGCTCTCATCTCGATGTAACACTTCATCGGCACGTAAACGGTCTAGTTCGAACTGAAGGCTGTTATACAATGCCCATGCTTTGGCTTCAGCCTGTTTGGCACTGTTGCCTGTGATGCTTATGGCCAAAATAGAAGTTTGTTCAGTTAATGCAATTTTTGGCTGACCAAATTTTTCAGGCGACAAAGATAACTGGGCACTAGCGAGATTTAGCACGCCTCTGCTTAACAACATTTCTTTGTAATTGACTCTTGGATTAAAACCATGTGACGAAAATGGAGCACTTGTTTGAGAAACCACTTGGCCCACATTATCAAGGGCTACACTAGATGTTGCCCCTGTACCCGGTAATACTAGCTCTAGGTCACTTTGATATACTGGTGTTTTGTTTAGATAAAGCATCACAATCAAGGCGATCAATAAATAACCACACAGACAAAATATCAAATAGGGCCATTTAACTAAACGATAAGCCTGTCCTCTATATCGTTGATAACGCGAAGGAATAGCAATGGGATAAAACATATTAGTCACCTAAAACAACAATAAGAACGGGGTTAATACATCAACAATAGTGCGTGCTACATCACGCATATTGGTGATATCAGAGTCGTAACAAGCAATGGCATCGTTGGGCATAACATAAGGGTTAATGTCATCACGGTTGGCTTGTCTCATTAATTGTTCGACAGAACGTTCAATTACCTGTGTTTGATTAGTTATGGGGTGAATACTGGCCAACATCACTTTGCGCGAAGCATTTGTCCATTCTTTACCACCTACACAGTTGGCTGAAACCGCAGCCTGTAATAATTTTGTGCCATAGGGTAAATTGGTTGCGTAGCGTCCGACTGCCGCGCTTGAATTGTTTTGTGCCGAGTCAATAAGGTTAGACATAAATACCCTAAACCCTTTGGGTGTAATTTGACTAGGTCTCACTAAATGAGGTTGAAAACATCCTGTGCTTGGCACAATCACCTGATCACCATCGATAAGTGGATAATCCTTGACTGGCAAGCCAGATAATATGCCTGTTAAATCGACTTCAATCTGCCATCCTTGACGAATTAAAATAACCTGATCGAGTTTCGCGTCGGGTCTTGCACCATGGGCACCACGGATGGCTTCTGAGAGCAACCTTCTGTGGGTATAATCGCCTGCAGCAACAACCCGTTGATCCATTTCATCATTAGCACGTTTGTTATTGATTAATATTCTACCCGGTTGAAATACCGCGCCAGTAACCGGCACTTCAATTGCAGCTAGGTGTAAAACCTTGACGTGGACTGTGGCAGTAACGGGACGAAATATGTTGGCTTTAATTAATGCCATTTCAATCCGTTGTGATAATTCTCTTGGCGACATACCAGATGCATGAATAGGTTCAAGAATGGGCAAAGTGAGTAAACCTAGATTATCTAATACATAACTGCCGTTGAATCCCTCTCCATACTCCATCATGATCTCAATCATATCCCCTGGGCTGAGTGGTAATGTATTACGCGTAGGATTCATTTTTGAAGGTAATGGAGCTTGGCTTGGAGCAGAAGATAAAATTGGTTTATCAACGCGATAATTATGTGGCGCCGCAAAGTCTAAACGTTCATGACAATTAAGTTGTGCAGCAAATACTTTGCCCGGGACACTTTGTTGGCTAAACAGTTCGCCCGTTTCTTTTTCAGCCCCAAAAAAACCAGAAGATGAGTTTTCTATTTTTTGTAAGCTATGATGCTGGGCGCAACCTGCTAATAAACAAAAACACAAAATACGGATCGCTGTGTTAGTTTTCGTGCTGTGTGCAAGATTTAATAGAACAATTTTCATCCAATACCCCTTGGCTAACCTATAAACTTTGTAACCTATATAACTATCCATTGCAGCAACCGGGCCAACCATCGAAAAAAATGTAAAATACTGTTCTATATATGTTTTTATATTTAAAAAATATTTTTTTTTGCATTATGCAAAGGTATTTATAGTTGTTTTTTAATTTGCAAAGTACGAATTGCGAAAGAACTTAGGGGATAATGAGGTCAACTTGCAATAATAAGTTGTCTGCGGATAACGTATTATTGCAAGAGCTTTTGCTTAAAACTAATACGCTCCTTTGGCATTAATAACACAAGGTACTGTGGCTAATAATATTTTGATATCAAAAGCGATACTTTGTTGTTGAAGGTAACAATCGTCTAATACAACTTGTGTATCAAAATCAGTATCTGCCCTACCTGTCACTTGCCATAAACCAGATAAGCCTGGTATACCGTGAAGACGACATACTGCTGATGTTGGATAAGCATTAACTTCTATAGCTAAAGCTGGACGTGGGCCGATTAGCGCCATATCACCTTTAATAATATTGATTAATTGCGGTAGCTCGTCAATTGAAAACTTACGAATAAATGCGCCTAATATAGAAATACGTGGGTCATTTTTGTATTTTTTGCAGATACCGTCCCGATCACTCGTACTTGGATCAGGCTCGACATAACGGGGATCTGTTTTTAAGTACATGGAGCGAAATTTGTACATTCTAAAATGACGACCATATTTACCTATTCGGTCTTGGCTATAAAGACAACCACCTACGCTTTCTAAACGAATAAACAACATAAGTATCAATAACAAAGGTGATAAAAAAAGTAAGGTCATCAAGGCGACAGAACGTTGTAGAAACATCGGTATACCATTATGTTTGCCCGTCAGGTTGGTTGGGTAAGAAGATGTAGCTTGTTCCCTTTCAACGATATATTGGTCAATAATTAGGTTTGAAATAATATAGTCAACCATGATTAAAATCCTCGACTTGCGCGGTTAAAAACAAAAGTACGAATTAAAAATAATGGATTGCCAATCACATAACGTTTAAATTTACTCTTGGGTTCTTGCATTAATCTCCAGACCCATTCTAGGCCTAATTCACGCATCCATATTGGCGATCTTGAAATATGTCCTGAATAGAAGTCAAACAATCCACCTACCGCCAATGCGGTGCGACAGGTAAGATGTGGCGCGTTATCTTCTAGCCATTTTTCTTGAATAGGTGATCCCATGGCCAATAGCAAAATCTCTGCATTCGAGTGATTAATGCGCTCTACTGCATTGTTGTCTTGTGTGCGCTCAAAATATCCATGTTCAGCTCCAGCGATACGTAACCTTGGGTATTGTTTAAGAAGGTTTTTAGCAGTGGCCACAGCCACACCAGGCTTTGCACCCAATAAATAGATTGAAACACCTTGAGCTTCAGCGGCTTTGCATAAATGAGGCAACATATCTGTGCCATTGAGGTTATCTTTAATGTTGATACCGAGCGTTTTCGCAGCAATCCTTAACCCGGAGCCATCAGCAAAACTGCGATTCGCAGCATTTAGGTTGACACCCAGCTGTGGGTCAACCGCAGCTAAATTGACAGAGTTAACATTAACAAAACATCCTGTTTTACAACCTTTGAGTTTTTGTTCCGTGTCTTGCTCAATGTTTTGATCCGACATCACCCAGTCAACCGCATCAGTCATAGAGTCATTATTAATTTTCAAACCGAACAACGTGAATACTGCAGGGGTTTTTAGCTGAGACTTGTTGTTGTTATATAAAAAAGTGGTGATCGCAGCTTTTAATAACAACGAACAGTATCCTAATCGGTTAGCAGAAAACTGCTGGATTAGTAACTCAGATTTTTCGTTAGTGGCTAAACCACTGGCTTGATGCAAAGTCACTGCATCAAACAGACCCGCAGAAATAAAAGAATACGATTGTAAACGCTCTATTTGCTGTTTATTTAATTTTATATCAACTGGCATTCCACACAGGCTTATGCGTTTAGTTAATACAGCCCATAACATAGGTAAACCTTTAAAAATCCCTGAACTAAATTGCTGGTATTGAACCGTTCTGCCAAGACAGTCTTGCTTTAAAGCATAATCAAAAATCGCTTTACCTTTGATCACCGCTATACACGTATCAAATATTAGAATTGGCAGGCTAATTAATAATAAACAAGCACTAATCGGGCAGTTTAACTCTGTGCCTAAATAACGTTTTTGTTGGTTACAATCTACATCACGACTTCTAACATTGAGTAAAAGTGGTTTAGTTGACATATCGCTCTCCCATCACTACTAGTTTTGATTACCTAGAGCGCGATTGCGTTTCTAGGATACGTTTAGCTGTGATATTGCGTATGTTATGCCAACTTTTAAAAATACATAAACTATTGTTTTAAAACATATTTTTTAGTTAATTAGAAATATATGAACATTTTATTTTCATTTTAAAAATGCAGATTGATAAATTTCTTATAACGAAAAAAACTTTTTTTTGGGGGGGGGGGGGGTGTTTTTTGTTTTT
>OOGD01000064.1_pt1 | contig 25854 bp, 30 predicted proteins | sample 1670381 | NCBI WGS metagenome assembly OOGD01 (sample SAMEA98146918, study PRJEB22522) | marine metagenome | biome: marine biome; feature: marine water body; material: sea ice | place: Arctic Ocean | collected 14-Sep-2015 | depth 1.3 m | reverse complement strand
GTTTCTATACCTACTCTTTATAAATGCTATTTATAACTGCTATTTATAACTGCTATTTATAACTGCTATTTATAACTGCTATTTATACCTACTTTTATCCCAAGTGCGGCAACAGTCAGCATAACTTATCTGTAATACAGGTTACTTAACCTTACACAAATTCACAGTCCGCGAATATGCGTAGATCGACGTAGTCGATTGCGCACTTCTGCCCATATTAGATATTGACCAAAGCAGAGATACTGTTGCTGCTCTAAAAAGCGCTGTGTTGCAGAATTATCAGCTTTAAAAAGATAACCAAAACACATTTATACTTTCTAATAACTCGGAACAGACACATGAAACGACGCACTAAACTCAGCCCAGTGGCAGCTACATTGTTACTTTCATTAGGCACTATATCTTTAGCTCAAGCTGAAGACCATATGGACAAACTCAGTGTCAGCGGTTTTATTGACATGTCTTACCTTTCTATCGATACCGACGGCACTGGTTCAACTAGCGACTCAGGCATTGATCAAGTTGAATTTAACTTTGCTTATGATTTTGGTAATCAATTAAAAGCTTTTATCGATGTTGAATATCAAGGTAGCGAAGTGGACCTTGAGCAAGCTTTTTTAACCTATGCGGTATCTGATGAATTTTCTGTTAAAGCGGGTCGCTTCTTAAGTTATTCAGGTTGGGAAACAGAAGAACCCACTGGCCTCTTCCAATATTCAGGCACAGGCTATGCAAAGTATTTTTACGGTTATTATCAACAGGGTGTATCGGGTCTTTATAATGGTGACGGTTACGCCGTAGCTGTATCTGTTGTAAACGACCTAGCAGACCCTGAATCAACAAATTCAGAAGAGCCTGGCGTTGAAACTATGATTGCCTTGATGCCAACTGATTCAATCACCATCAAAGCATTTTATTCTTTTGATAAATTAGCGGGCACCAACGAAGACACCACAATGTTCAATATGTGGGCAATGTATGCTGAGGGCCCCCTCACTTTAGCCGCTGAGATCAACGCTTCAGAGTACACATCTCTTGCTGCTGCAGACGCTAGTGGCTACTTACTTATGGCCAACTATGCGTTCGATACATTTGGTGTGACTGTGAGATATCACGATTACGAAGTCGAAGATGCTACCGGAATGACGTGGGAAGACATGAGCGCTATCACTATTGCACCAAGCTATGCAGTCAACGACAACTTGTTAATGGTATTTGAATACCGCATGGACTCCGACGACGTAAGTGGAATAGATTCAGACAGTATAGCTATCGAGGCGCTCATTACCTTCTAAGTCGATTTTAAGCACTTTGTAAGTGTTTTTTATAAGTAAAACAAACACATAAATAGGAAAAAAAATAATGAAACTAAAAAAACTCATTGTTGCTAGCTCAATTATTGCTAGCAGCTTAGTCGCTCATATGTCTCTCGCTGCCGACACCATCAAAGTCGGTGTTCTACATTCGTTGTCAGGCACCATGGCGATCAGTGAAACAACACTCAAAGACACAGTGCTGATGATGATTGAAAAACAAAATAAAAAAGGTGGCATCTTAGGCAAAAAACTTGAAGCCGTAGTCGTTGATCCTGCATCAAACTGGCCGCTATTTGCGGAGAAAACCCGTGAGCTGTTAGCTAAAGACAAAGTCGATGTTATTTTTGGTTGCTGGACCTCTGTATCGCGCAAATCAGCGTTACCTGTTCTCGAAGAACTGAATGGTTTGTTGTTTTATCCGGTGCAGTATGAAGGTGAAGAGTCCTCTAAAAACGTATTTTATACTGGCGCGGCACCTAATCAACAAGCTATTCCAGCCGTTGACTATTTAATGAATGATATCGGTGCTACTCGCTGGGTTCTCGCTGGAACTGATTATGTTTACCCACGTACCACCAACAAAATTCTTGAAGCTTATTTAAAAGCAAAAGGTGTAAAAGACGAAGACATTATGATCAGTTATACACCTTTTGGTCATTCTGATTGGCAAGGCATAGTGTCTGACATTAAAACGTTTGGTTCCACAGGCAAAAAAACCGCTGTTGTGTCTACCGTTAACGGTGACGCAAACATTCCATTTTACAAAGAATTAGGTAACCAAGGTATATCTGCTGAAGATATCCCTGTTATTGCATTTTCTGTAGGTGAAGAAGAGTTATCCGGTTTTGATACCGCACCTTTAGTGGGTCATTTAGCTGCTTGGAACTACTTCCAAAGTGTAGAGTCCGAAGAAAATGATACCTTTATTGCACAATGGAAAGAATATATTGGTGACGACAAACGTGTCACTAATGATCCAATGGAAGCCACTTATATTGGTTTTGAGATGTGGGTAAAGGCAGTTGAAAAAGCGGGTACAACTGAAGTGGACGCTGTTGAGCAAGCCATGATTGGTATAGCAGTACCTAACTTAACAGGTGGAACTGCAGTCATGAATGCTAACCATCACTTATCCAAGCCAGTACTTATAGGTGAAATCCAAGACAACGGTCAATTCGAGGTGGTATGGGAAACCCCAGATACTGTGATTGGTGATGCTTGGTCTAACTTTTTACCTAGCTCTCAAAACCTCATTTCTGATTGGACGGCACCGGTGAACTGTGGGAACTTTGATGTCAAAACAGCGAAGTGCTCTGGTCAAAATTTCTAAGTTTAATATGTGTGTAAGGTGGCTGATAATTTTACAATAAAACTGTCCCTATTTGTTCGGCTTCTTGTGTTTTTTGGAGCCGGACTTTTTTAATTCACAGGGCAAGGAATAAGCAATGCACCGAATATTTTTACTATTGCTGTTGTTAGTAATATCTGGGCAAAGCTATGCCATAAAAGCAGAGGTTAATGACGAAATTAATAAAAAAGTTAATAAAAAGACTCATTCAAAACTGACCTCTCTGGTCAATAAGCTACCCACGACCACATTACGCAATATGGCTCCACTCATCGAGCAAATATCCCAAACCAAAAAACCGCTAACACGCAACGTATTACAATTTATGCTCGACGGTGAACTGTATTACTTAAAGGCAAATAAGCAACTAGTACGTGCTCAAGATGCAGCAAACAGACTGTATAAATTAACAGACCTGTTGACAGGACAATCACTGCCAGACGTAAAAAAATCTAAACTATCCAAAGTCAGAACCAACAACAGATTACGCAGTTCACTGCGCAGCATAATTGCCAAAATAGACTTAACTGACGAAAACAAACAAGTGCGCTTACAAGCAGTACAACAATTGCTCAGTTCACCTGGTAAAGAGTCAACCGCTATCATCACTGAACTGATTGACAACGAGAAAGATCAAGATGTGCAGGCACTGATGGCCACAACTTTATTTTTACAACAATTAAAAGCTGGTGACCACGCCGAAAAGATTGAAGCATTGCGACAACTTAGCGGTTCGTTAGAGCCCACAGTCAAAAACGAGGTGGTGCGTTTATTAGCAAACCTGCCCGAAAAAGAACCCAGTGCAGAGCAACAAATTCTCCAAGAAGCCTTAAGTAACATCCTAGAAGAAATCGAAACTCGAGCCAGCTTCTATAGCCTATTGGAAACCGTGTTCTTTGGCTTAAGCCTGGGTTCAGTATTGCTATTAGCGGCTATTGGTTTGGCTATCACCTTTGGGGTGATGGGCGTGATCAATATGGCACACGGCGAAATGATTATGTTAGGCGCTTACACCACTTATGTCATCCAATTAGCTTTCCCTTCGATGATTGAATATTCATTACTGATTGCCGTACCCGCCGCGTTTATTGTGTCGGGAAGTGTAGGGATCATCATCGAACGCGGGGTTATCCGCTTTTTAAAAGGTCGACCATTAGAAACTCTGCTAGCCACATTTGGTATTAGTTTGATTTTACAACAACTGGTGAGAACCATTTTCTCGCCCCTAAACCGCCAAGTCATCAGCCCAGAATGGATGAGTGGTTCATGGCAAATCAATCCTATTTTTTCTCTGACCTTCAATCGTCTGTACATCATAATATTTTCTATTTTTGTATTTGTTTCTTTGCTGATGATCCTTAAAAAGACCTCTCTAGGTTTACATGTACGAGCAGTCTCCCAAAACCGTGACATGGCGCGGGCGTTAAGTATCAAAAGTGATTGGGTAGACGCGATTACTTTCGGCCTTGGCTCTGGCATTGCTGGGGTGGCAGGCGTGGTATTAAGTCAATTAACCAACGTAGGACCCAACTTAGGTCAAGCCTATATCATTGATTCATTTTTAGTCGTGGTGTTTGGCGGTGTCGGTAATTTATGGGGCACCTTGGTTGCAGCCATGTCACTTGGGCTAACCAATAAATTCCTTGAACCAGTAACAGGTACAGTATTGGCCAATATCATCGTGCTGGTTGGCTTAGTGTTATTTATTCAAAAACGTCCCAAAGGGCTATTTCCACAAAAAGGGCGGTCTACAGACTAATGCATACACACACAACGCAAGACAACACAAAGCAGTCGCTTTTTCATAGTAAAAATCCGCTGCACCTGACTATTGGAATATTGTTAATCACAACCTTACTAGTGACGTTAGGTAATCTGTTTTTCCCCGAGTCGTCGGCATTACATGTTAGCGATTATACCGTTAGCTTATTGGGTAAATACTTATGTTATGCCTTACTTGCCTTGGCAGTAGATTTAGTTTGGGGTTATTGCGGTATTTTAAGCTTAGGTCATGGTGCTTTTTTTACGCTAGGCGGCTATGCAATGGGCATGTACCTAATGCGCCAAATTGGTGATCGCGGTGTCTACGGCAACCCTGATTTACCAGACTTTATGGTCTTCCTAAACTTGACAGAGCTACCTTGGTTTTGGGCAGGCTCCGACAGCATAATATGGATGGTGTGTATGGTATTTTTAGGCCCAGGTTTGCTGGCCTTTATTTTTGGTAGTTTAGCTTTTCGCTCACGGGTGAGTGGGGTGTATTTATCGATTATGACTCAGGCCATGACTTACGCATTAATGCTGGCTTTTTTTCGTAATGAAATGGGCTTTGGTGGTAACAATGGCTTGACAGATTTTAAAGAAATATTTGGCTTTTCGTTGCAATCACCGAATACCAAACTAGGTCTGTTTATCGCTACGGCTGTTGCTTTGGCTTTAGCTTATTGTGTATGTCACTTTATCGTTAAATCGAAAATGGGCAGAGTGGTCACTGCCATTCGTGATGCTGAAAGCCGAGTGCGATTTGTGGGTTATAAACCCGAGCATTACAAAGTATGGATTTTTGTGGTTTCAGCTATGCTTGCAGGCCTTGCGGGTGCTTTGTATGTGCCACAAGTAGGTATTATTAACCCCGGTGAGTTTTCACCACTGAACTCTATTGAAATGGTAATTTGGGTCGCTGTAGGTGGCAGAAACTCTTTATATGGCGCGATTATCGGCGCCATTATTGTCAGCTACGCCAAAACCCGTTTTACCGCCATTATGCCTGAGGCTTGGTTGTTTGCTCTCGGCGGTCTATTTGTATTGGTCACTTTGCTACTGCCCAAAGGTATCGCAGGATTAATACCCAGCATCAAACAGAAGTTTTCAAAAACACCTGATTCAATGGAGCAAAACTCATGACCGTTGATAAGGCAGGTTCGCCATTAACTGCCAGTGAAAACATTGTGCCTGATACCCGTCATGGTGTGATTTTATATGTAGAAGACGTGAACTTAAGTTTTGATGGATTTAAAGCACTGAACAACTTAAATTTATATATTAATGACGGAGAATTACGCTGCTTGATCGGCGCAAATGGAGCGGGTAAAACCACATTAATGGATGTGATCACTGGCAAAATTCGCCCTGACAGCGGTAAAGTTAACTTTGGCCAAAAAGTAGATTTATTACAGTTGGATGAGTCTGAAATTGCGCGAGCTGGTATTGGCCGAAAATTCCAAAAACCGACGGTGTTTGAAGCGTTGTCTGTGTTTGAAAATATCGAACTTAGCTTTAAAGGTGATAAAGGGATTTGGACAACACTATTTCACAAATTATCCGGTGAGCAAAAAGATCGCATTGGCGAAATTCTGCATACTATCGGCCTAACCTCTGAGTGCCATTATCCAGCAGGCAGGCTGTCCCATGGGCAAAAACAATGGTTGGAAATTGGTATGTTATTAGCTGCAGAACCTAGGGTATTATTGGTGGACGAGCCAGTGGCAGGCATGACAGGTCAAGAAACCGAACGCACTGCAGAATTACTCACCTCCTTGGCAGGCGAACATTCAGTGGTGGTGGTAGAACATGATATGGCTTTTGTGCGCTCTATTGCTAAAAAAGTATCCGTTCTACATCAAGGGGCAGTATTGGCAGAAGGATCTATGGCAGAAATTCAAGCTAATCCTGATGTTATTCGTGTGTATTTAGGTGAGGAACAAGGCTAAGATGATCACATTAAGCGCAGTGAATCAAAAATATGCTGGCACTCAGATTTTATGGGATTTGGACTTAACAATAAAACCTGGTTCTCGCACCTGTATTATGGGCCGTAACGGGGTAGGAAAAACGACCTTATTAAAAACCATCATGGGCCTGTTACCCGTTAGTTCTGGCAAACTTACCTTTGGCGAACAAGATATCACTCATAGTTCAGTTGAATTACGTCCAGATATTGGTATAGGCTATGTACCTCAAGGGCGTCATATTTTCCCTCAGCTAACGGTTGAAGAAAACCTCACTGTCAGCTTGAATTGTCGACGTCAAACCAGTAAAACCATACCTGAACATGTATTTGAGCTATTTCCGGTATTAAAGGAAATGCTGCATCGCCAAGGTGGAGACTTGTCTGGTGGTCAGCAGCAGCAACTTGCCATTGGACGAGCATTGGTGTTAAACCCAAACGTGCTTATCTTAGACGAACCGAATGAAGGTATTCAGCCAAATATTGTGCAACTTATCCGTGATGTGTTGCTTAAACTCAATACAGAGCAGGGCATGACTATCATTCTGGTCGAACAAAAATTACCTTTCGCTCGAGCCGTGGGTGAAGAGTTTGTGTTGATGGAAAAAGGCCAAGTAATATCGACTGGCCCGATGGCAGAACTGACAAATGAGTTGGTTGGTGAATATTTAGCCGTTTAAACGATGTTTATATTTATTTTTTATAGAGAGCTTTCACCCTTAGGTAACAGATGACCGAAGCAGCATTAGACACAGTAAAAAGTCGGTGGTTAGCCAGCTTAGCATTGCAGTTGGGGCATTCGGCATATGGCACCCAACTGACTAAAACCAAACGTTGTGGGCCCTTGACCATTCAAAAAGCCTTTTACCCCGAAGGCAGAGATTGCGCACATTTGTATTTATTACACCCACCAGCAGGCATAGTATCTGGCGATGAACTTCACATTAGTATCGATGTGCAGCAAAACGCCCACACCTTGGTGACAACACCTGGGGCAAACCGTTTTTACCGGGCTCGCACCGATTTATCCATTGGCGATCCAAAACAAACACAAGTCACTGACATTAGCGTAGAGGCAGATGCTAAGTGTGAACATTTCCCTCTTGAAACCTTGGTATATAACCAAGCCAATGGGGTCAATAACGTCGAAGTTAGACTCCATGCTTCCAGCGTCTATTGTGGCTGGGATATGACCTGTTTAGGTTTACCTAGCTCAAACGAAAACTTTACTGGCGGGCGTTTTACTCAGCTCAATACTCTCTACCGTGATGACATTATGATTTATCACGATAGAGTATTGATTGAGCCCGAGAGTAAAATTCAGCATCACGCTGCCGGTTTAGCTGGCAATACGGTATTTGGCACCTTTTTAGCCTATGCACCCAGCGACCAAGTCAGTAACGAACAAAGAGCACAGTTGATTGCACAACTTAGAGCGGTAATTGAGGAACATAATGCCAGCTCATTAGTCAGCATTACCGATATACGGCAACTATTAGTGATGCGTTATTTGGGGCATCAAGCGCATCAGTGCAAACATTTATTTATTGAACTGTGGAAACTAGTGCGCCCTGCGTATATAGAAAAACAAGGCGTACAACCCAGAATTTGGTTTACCTAAAGGCTGTTTTCATAGGCCTAATTTTAAAACATAGAGAATAAGATGGATTTATTACCAAGAGAAAAAGACAAACTGCTGTTGTTTACTGCAGCCTTACTAGCAGAACGCCGCCTTAAACGTGGGGTCAAGCTTAACTACCCAGAAGCCATGGCTTATATTTCTATGGAAATTATGGAAGGCGCTAGAGACGGCAGAACTGTGGCAGAAATGATGGACTATGGCCGAACTTTACTAACCCGTGATCAGGTCATGGAGGGAATTGCAGAACTTATCACCGATGTGCAGGTTGAGGCCACTTTCCCTGATGGCACTAAATTAGTCACCGTGCATAACCCAATTGTTTAGAGACAAAGCAGATATAAGGCGAAAGATATGATCTTAGGCGAAATCAAAACTGACGCAGGCGAGCATTTACTCAATGTGGGTCGCGAAAAACGTAAGATAACCGTTGCCAACTCTGGCGATAGACCGATTCAGGTAGGCTCACATTATCATTTCTATGAAACCAACGCGGCACTGAGCTTCGACCGAGAAAAAAGCAAAGGTTATCGCTTAGATATCACCTCAGGTACAGCCGTACGATTTGAGCCGGGACAAGAACGCGAGATCACTCTAGTACCTTTTGCAGGAAAACGCAGGGTGTATGGGTTTAGAGCCCTAGTGCAAGGAGAATTGTAGTTATGGCTAGTATAGATAAACACGCTTACGCACATATGTTTGGACCCACAGTAGGAGACCGAGTTCGCCTTGCTGACACAGACTTATGGCTCGAAGTAGAACAAGACGCGACCACTTATGGCGAAGAAGTCAAATTTGGCGGGGGTAAGGTCATTCGTGACGGTATGGGTCAAAGCCAAGGTTCATGTAAGGACACGCCAGATTTGGTGATCACCAATGCATTGATCGTCGACCACTGGGGCATCGTCAAAGCTGATGTTGGCATCAAAGATGGTCGTATTGCCATAATAGGAAAAGCAGGTAACCCTGATATTCAAGATAATGTTGACATTGAAATCGGCCCTGGTACCGAAATCATTGCCGGTGAAGGTCTAATCCTCACGGCTGGTGGCATCGACGCACACATTCATTTTATTTGTCCTCAACAAATCGACGAAGCCTTAATGTCGGGTGTGACCACTATGATAGGCGGTGGCACTGGCCCAGCGACAGGTACCAACGCTACCACTTGCACACCAGGCCCGTGGAATATCCACAAAATGCTGCAAGCCACTAATGACTTCCCTATGAATTTTGGCTTTTTAGGTAAGGGCAACGCTAGCTTACCTTTGGCTTTAGAAGAACAAATTGAAGCGGGGGTATGTGGATTAAAGCTTCACGAAGATTGGGGCACCACACCCGCAGCAATAGACAATTGCTTATCGGTCGCAGAAAGATACGATGTGCAAATCGCAATCCATACCGACACTTTGAATGAATCGGGTTTCGTAGAAGATACAATAGGGGCATTTAAAGGCCGTACTATTCACACGTATCATACTGAGGGCGCTGGTGGCGGGCACTCACCCGATATTATTCGTGCTTGTGGTGAGCCGAATGTGTTGCCATCATCAACTAACCCAACACGCCCCTACACCATCAATACTATTGATGAACATTTAGATATGCTGATGGTCTGCCACCATCTAGACCCCTCAATTCCTGAAGATATTGCCTTTGCCGATTCACGGATTCGTAAAGAGAGCATTGCCGCCGAAGACATCATGCATGACTTAGGTGCCATCAGTATGATTGCCTCTGATTCACAAGCGATGGGCCGAGTAGGTGAAATGATCACCCGCACTTGGCAAACCGCGCACAAGATGAAGCAACAAAGAGGGCCATTAGCCCCAGATACTGAGCGTAATGATAATTTCAGGATCAAACGTTATATCGCCAAGTACACTATCAACCCTGCCATCAGCCACGGTATTAGCCATGAAGTAGGGTCGATTGAAGTAGGTAAGTTAGCTGATTTAGTATTGTGGAAACCTGCTTTTTTTGGCATTAAGCCGGCAATGATCATTAAATCAGGTTTTATTGCCGCCGCCCCTATGGGCGATGCCAACGCATCGATTCCCACCCCGCAACCGGTTTATTATCGCCCTATGTTCGGCTCGTATGGTTTAGCCTCGGCTAAAATATCGATGACCTTTATGTCTAAGGCTTCTATCGACTTAGGTGTGCCTGAAAAAGTAGGCATGACACGGATGATTGGCGTGTGTAAAAACACCCGTAACATCGGCAAAAACGACATGATCCACAATAGCTGGCAACCACACATCGAGGTAGACGCACAAACCTATGAAGTGCGTGCCAATGGTGAGTTACTCACTTGTGAACCAGCTACAGTATTACCTTTAGCCCAACGTTACTGTTTATTTTAGCTACTGTTTATCTTAGCTACTGTTTATTTTAATGAATCTGCATAGAACGCTCTTATGCTGCATTGTTTTTGTTTTTTGATGAGTCACATATTACTTATATGCTCCTCACCGGAAAAGCTCGACGGCTTTGCCTAAAATCGTTCTATTTTGCACAAAACGACTTTGCAGATTGCATTATAAATTTGAAAAACTAGGAATTGAATAAAACATGTTACAAGCATTTGAACGCCTTTCTCAGAGTCATGAAACCAGTCATAACACCATTCATGATTCAGTGACGCTAGATCAAGACACTCGCAAAAAAGCGCGGATTAAAATCAGCACAGACCAAGGTCAAACTTTGGGGGTTTTTATGCAACGAGGTCATCCTTTGCTAGTAGGCGAAGTATTAAAAACCGAGTGTGGCTTATTGATTGAGGTAAAAGGCAAAGCAGAAGAGGTATCCACCGCTATCGCCACCAACTGGATGGACTTTAGTCGTATTTGTTATCACCTAGGCAATCGCCACACGTCTTTGCAAATTGGCGAATTATGGGTGCGCTTTAAACCTGATCACGTGTTAGAAGAGCTAGCCGAAAATTACGGTTTATCGATTGATCGGACAGCGGCGGTATTTGAGCCCGAAAACGGCGCTTATGGAAGCCAAAAGCACGGCCACGGCCACATTCATTCCCATTCTCATGATTGAAAGCACGACTAAGCACAGCCCGTTAACACTCAACCGGCTATTGCAATTATGCAGTGCCAATTTACCTGTAGGCGGGTTTTCGTTTTCTCAAGGATTGGAGTATGCGGTGGAAATGGGCTGGGTGAATAACCCCGAATCCACCAAAGAGTGGATCAGTTTTAACTTACATCAGTCTATTGCTTATACCGACTTGGCCTTGTTAAACCGTCTGCAAAAAGCATTAGTAGAAGATGATTTTGGCCGTTTTCATAGATGGAACCAACACGCCCTAGCGTGCCGTGAAAGTAACGAATTATATTTAGCCGATGTGGCTATGGGTAAGGCGCTGATGCGTTTACTCAAGGATATTAAAAGCATTGATAGTCTGCACTATGCGCAGTTAATCAGAGAAAAAGAAATCAGTTTTGTGAGTGCCTTTGCTTTAAGTGCTTTCCTGTTTGGACTTGAATTAAATGTAATGCAAAGTGGTTTTTGCTGGGCCTATATCGACAACCAGGTTGCTGCCGCCACAAAGTTAGTGCCGCTAGGTCAAACTCAAGCGCAAAACCTGTTGTTTGAATTATCCGAACAAGTTGAACAAGCCATCGACCAAGCCAATCAAATCGATGATGAAAATATTGGTGCCAGCTTACCGCGCTTAGCTATGGCCAGCGCTTGGCACGAAACCCAATACACACGTTTGTTTCGTTCTTAAGCGAAGAACATAAATTTAGAACACTAACAAAGAACGTAAACAAAGAACGTAATCAATAAATTTTATTTAAGAAGAAGTGAATTATGACAAAAAACAAACAAATTTTACGAATCGGTGTAGGTGGTCCCGTAGGATCGGGTAAAACGGCTTTATTGCGTATGATATGTCTTGAACTCAGAGATAAATACGATATGGCCGTTGTTACTAACGATATCTATACTCGTGAGGATGCGGAGTTTCTAACCCGCCATGGTGCACTTTCAGCAGACCGTATTTTAGGCGTAGAAACAGGGGGTTGCCCACACACCGCCATTCGCGAAGATGCCTCGATGAACCTAGCCGCTATTGATGACTTGCAAGAACGTCACCCCAATTTAGACTTTGTACTCATAGAGAGCGGCGGCGACAACCTGAGCGCCACTTTTAGCCCAGAACTATCAGACTTAACCTTATACGTGATTGATGTGTCAGCCGGAGATAAAATACCCCGTAAAGGGGGTCCTGGCATTACCAAATCAGACTTGTTGATCATTAACAAAATTGATGTGGCTGAGTTAGTCGGCGCTTCATTAGAAGTCATGGCACGAGATGCGAAAAAAATGCGTGGTGACAAACCTTTTGTTTTCAGTAATATGAAAACCAAGCAAGGCCTAGACGACATCATCCAATTTATTGAAAAAGAAGGCATGTTGCAGATATAAAAACTGCACTAAATTAACTCAATTGAAAATTAACTAATTAAGGAACCTCCATGAAATACTTATTCACATTGATATGTCTTATCGTCACCAGCAGCGCTATGGCACACGAAGATCACGCACTTGGCGAAGGCGTACACTTTGCCTATCACATCGCTTTTTGGAGCTTATGCGCACTGGTAATCTATAAAAGTGTTGAGTGGTTTAAAGCGAAAAAGAACAGTAAGCAAAAGTAAATCTTAAGGAACAGGTGTCATTGACTAACATTTTTATACCCGCTTTGTAGCGGCAGAGCAGAAGAATGCGCTGCCGCTTATCGACATCCCGTACGGTGCCCACGTGCTAATTTTGACTCGAATCCCTTCTGGGCGGTGACCTTTTTTTCTGCCACTTAGAAAAGGTCACTGCCTAATAACCACCTGAGGGCAATGGCAAACTCAATTAATGTCCTAGCAAAATAATTGGGGTCTTAGCAAACTGATGTAATGGCTTAGCTGTTTGAAATTTTTAGCCAACGAAACGCTATCACGCAACTCATTCTTTGGATTTTTTCCTTGACTCAGTGTGCTCGATTTTACCAAATTAGGGGAAGATCAATCAAACCTTACCGCCCTCTAGTAAATCGTTCAGTTCTAACAACTCACGACTAAATCGTTTTTTGCGCTTAAACGCCCAAACCCAAATACAAGGCAACATGACAGCAATGATTGCAAATGTAATTATTGCTTTATGAATAAGCTTATCTGTTGGAAATACCTCAAAATAGTACAAACCGCCATGTAAAACGAGCATTATCAACGCAGTAAACCATACTGAGTGTAAACTCAAATTAGCGATCTTGATGTTACTTTCAATTTGTTTTTGCAATTGTTTGATGTACTGATCTGTTGATGCATTTGACCAACCAAAAGAAAAGCGACGTAACCAGGTTATGTAAGCAACTACAAATACTGAAAGTGACAAAACACCAAGCATCAGTGTCATAGTAAAGTTATCTAACTTTTCAGACCTGTGCCATATCAAAGCAAAAGGTGCTGCTACACTCAATATATCCAACACGACATAACAGCGTTGTTTTAACTTTATTTTACGCCACTTTTTAGATACTTTTAAAAGATCTGTTGGCACCACTTTTTGTTGTTGCCAAAGTTGACTTAAGGGGTCGTGATTGTCAGGCATGATGGATGTTCTCCATTAATGTTTTTCTCGCTCTGTTAAGTATCACCCCAGCGTTGGTGCTACTTATGCCACAAGCATCCGCTATTTCGCTATAACTCAGCCCTTCCATCGACATAGTGACAACTTGGCGTGTTTGTATGGGCATTTTTCTGATTTCATTAAGCATGGTTTGAATCTGCTGTTGTTGGGCTATTTGCACATCAGTACTGGTAAGGTGACTTGGCTGTGGGGTCTCTATTTCACAATACGAGTCGTTTCGAGGCTGTTTGGCGTGATAGGCAACATGGGTAATTGCTTTGTTATGAGCGACACGCAATACATAAGTTTTAACACTGCTTTCACCTTTGAATTTTTCTAATGCCTGCCACACGGCCAAAGAAATTTCTTGCAGCAACTCTTGTCGCAAATGAAAATTTGCTTCATAAGCCGCAGACACACGGCCTAATAAGGCGGCATGCTGTTGTAAAATCTGTCTAAAATCCTTACTCAAGTGGCTCAGTTTTCCCTAAAAAAAGACAATTAAAATCAGTGGTTCAATAACATAGTCTGTAACGCCATAAAAATATTACAAATAGTCTGTAATATTTTTATGGCGTTACAGACTATTGGTTTAAAGGTAAATGAGATAAGTACATTTATCATTAACAAGTTACTCAGGAGAAACCTATGGACCCACTTAAAATTACGCTAATATTATCAATAGTCGCCATTATTTCTTTGGCTATATGTTGGATAGATCACAAGAATAACTGGCAATTAGCAGACTGGCTAAATGGCCGCTGTAGCAACCCTTTTACTCAAACACAACAAGCCACGAAAAGTCTAAACGTTAAAGATCTGCTGATCCAACAATTGACTGAAAGAGTGCAAGTCTTAGAAAAGATTGTCACTGAGCCTAGTTATGAATTGAATAAAAAACTTAATAATCTTTGATCACTTACGCTTATTCAATGGCAATGGCAGTTTACCCATCGCGACTGCATTGCCTAACATTACTATGGCTACACCAATAAATGCCTCAGTGTGCCACTGATAACCTTCAAATAAAGTCGACAAAATCAACGCGACTATCGGATAAACCAGCACCACATAGGCAGCTTTATCTGAGCCCATTTGTTTAACTAACTGCATGTAACTACCAAACGCCAAAACTGAACCAAATACTGACAAATAGAACATAGAGTAATAGTAATGAGGATTGGTGGGTATCGTAAATTCAGCGTCATTAAAGATGGCCGCGGTGAAAATAAACACAACGCCATAACTCATGGCCCAAAAATTCATTTGAATAACAGGTGTGCCATGATCAAGGATCAACTCAGAGATGACATTGCCTAAAGAAGCAAAAAAGAACGAAGTAAACGCCAAAGTAATGCCCAGTAGTAGATATTGATTAGCACTGACTTTGTCAAATTCAGGTAAGAATATTAAACCTATGCCAAACATGCCTAAGGTCGCCCCAATCATCACTTCCTTTCGAATAGGTTTTTTCAATAAAACACGTCTTAACAACACGTTGATGTAAATCATACCCGAGCTCATTAATGCCACAATCGCACTAATAATGTACTGTTGGCTTTGATATAAAAGCGTGTAATCGAGCGTATACAAGCATAGGCCTACACCGGCCATTTTGAAGTGGATATGCCTGGGTAAAGAGAAAGATAACTTTTTTATTTTGCAGTAGACAAATAAGATAATCGCGGCAATCAAAAATCGATAAGCAACCGAAAGTGTAGGGTCGACCTCACCAAACTGATAGGTGATAGCCAGCCAGGTTGAGCCCCAAATAAGCACCACGATTGAAAACAGAACCGGGTTAGACAAGGCTTTATTACTCTTAATGAAAGGTTATACTGAATGTTAGTTTACCCAGTAAATAAGAATAAGTGACGTTCTAATGAAAAAAATATTGTTGTCTGCTGCCATTCTCATCGTTGTTGTAGTCGCTATTTTGTTTTATCGCGCCACCAGCGTATTTGAAAACAACCAATATCAAGTTACCCAACCTCTCACACCCATTGCATTAGATGAAGGCGCAGTGTTGGAAAGGTTTAGTCTTGCACTACAAATACCCACCATTTCCTATGATGAATACAGCAAGCTTGATCACTCAGCATTTCAAGAGTTTCACCAACATTTAGCCCAGTCTTTTCCATTAGTACATGCCAAAACCCAACTCACTAAGTTCAATGATTACAGCATGGTTTATCTTCTAAAAGGGCAAAACCCACAACTCAAACCCGCACTTTTCATGGGGCATATGGATGTGGTGCCGGTTGATGAACAAACTAAAGACCAATGGTTACAACCACCTTTTAGCGGCAACGTAGTAGACGGCGTAATTTGGGGTAGAGGTGCAATTGACGATAAGGTCAGTGTGCTGGCACTAATGGAATCCTTAGAGTGGTTTTTAGCAAAAAATAAAATACCCCAAAGAGATATCTATTTTGCCTTTGGTCACGATGAGGAGGCAGGCGGCGCAGGTGCAAAAGCGATAGCCAAATATTTTGTTGAGCAAGGTATCCAGTTTGAATTTATCTTAGACGAAGGTGGCGTGATTACCGACGGTATTATTCCCGGTACAACTCAACCCATAGCTTTAGTGGGAGTGGCCGAAAAAGGCTTTGTGAATTTTAGGCTTAGCGTGAAAGCTGAGGGTGGACATTCATCACAACCACCAGCACATACTGCAGCGGGCATTTTGGCCAGTGCCATAGTGAATCTAGAAAACAACCCGTTTGATACCCGAACTGAGTTTTTTGAATTGATGTTCGATAACATTGGTTATTCGATGCCGTTATCCCAACGTTTACCTCTGGCTAACTTATGGTTATTTGAACCATTAGTACTTAGCAAACTTCTTAAAAGCCCCAGCTCAGCAGCCAGCGCTCGCACTACAACAGCCGTCACTATGTTACAAGGCAGCACTAAGTCAAACGTACTCCCTACTATTGCAACCGCAGTGGTAAATTTTAGAATATTACCCGGCGATACAGTAGACAGTATTCAAGCGCACCTTGAACGCGTAATCGATGACTCTCGAGTGGTACTTTCTGCAGAACTGGCCAACGAAGCATCAGCAGTATCACCCACCGATAATATTGGTTTCAAGTTAATAGAAAGCTCAATCAGACGTTTGAACGACAATGTGCTTGTCACGCCCTACCTGGTACAAGGGGCAACAGATTCAAGGCATTTTCAGGCACTCTCTGATAATATTTATCGCTTTATGATGGTCTCACTCAATCCAGACACACTAAAACAATTCCACGGGCTGAATGAGCAAATTACTGTCAAAGACTATTTCAACGCCATCCAATTTTATTACGCGATGTTAGAGCAAACCGCCAGCGGACAATAGCGAGTCGTAGTATGTTAGATTTATAGCTAAGCTTTATAATGTAGGATTAGAAGAGATATCAATGCAAAACAGATACGCTGCTGTTTCAGTATGGTTACATTGGTTAATGGTACTGATGTTTATAGGTGTTTATTCTACCATTGAACTACGCGTTATATTTCCACGTGGCTCAGAAGATCGCGAACTGATTAAAACTGCACATTTTTTGTTAGGACTCTCGGTTTTTGTAGTGGTGTGGTTGCGTATTTTAGTGCGAGTTGTCACCGAAACCCCAAGCCGTGAAAACTATGGTAAATTTCAGACTTACTTGTCAAAATTTGTGTTCTTTGCACTATATGTATTAATGATTATCATGCCCCTTTTGGGTTGGTCTATCGTCAGTGCCGAAGGGCATATTATTAATATACTGAGCTTTGAATTACCGTCTCTTCTGGATACAAATAAAGATCTTGCCCACGACATTGAAGAAATACACGAAACCTTGGGTAAAGTTGGCTACGGTCTCATTGCCCTACATGCTACAGCAGCTCTGGGTCATCACTATATCAAGAGGGATAGCACCCTGAAACGAATGTTGCGATTTAAGGAATAAAGTGGATTACAATCACGAACACAAATCAGACCGCATAGGTTGGATACGCGCCGTAGTATTAGGTGCCAACGATGGCATCGTATCTACTGCAAGCTTAATAATTGGTGTCGCTGCCTCGCAAGCAGCGGGTGATAACCTATTCACTGTTGGTATAGCGGGTCTAGTGGCGGGCGCAATGTCGATGGCCGCGGGTGAATATGTATCAGTTAGCTCTCAAACTGATATTGAAAAAGCAGAACTGACCCTAGAAAAAAGTCATATTCAAAAAAATTGGACATTAGAAGTAGAAGAGTTAGCTAGCATCTACCAAGAAAGAGGGGTCGAGTCTCGATTAGCTAAACAAGTGGCCATACAATTAATGGAAAAAGACGCCATAGGTAGCCATGCTAGAGATGAACTGGGCATAACCGATTTATCTCAGGGCAACCCTCTACAGGCTGCGATATATTCTGCAGTGTCTTTTTCAATAGGCGCCTCATTACCACTGTTGATGATATTACTGGTTAGTGAGACCACCTTAATACCAGCAGTCATCTGCATTTCACTATTGTCCCTTGTTGTATTAGGCAGCATATCAGCGCACGTAGGCGGTGCTTCCAAAACCAAAGGCGCCCTACGAGTTTTGTTTTGGGGATGTTTAGCTATGGCGGTATCAATGGGAGTGGGTAGTCTATTTAACGTGGGTCTTTAGAATGTTTTTATTCGTCATGTTTAGCTTATGTGTATAAGTATTGATTGTTATTATTCGAAGCTATGCCCGTTACTCGGTATCAAAAGTAACGGGCAGCTTACTCCGAGTTAATTAGCTAGTTACGCACTTCACCATCGCCCATCACGATAAATTTTTCTGTCGTAAGGGATTCTGCACCCATTGGCCCATAAGCATGTAATTTGCTGGTGGAGATACCAATTTCAGCACCTAACCCTAACTGGCCGCCATCAGAGAAACGTGATGACGCATTGGCCATGACCACTGCAGAGTTAATCCGGCGGATAAAAGCTTGAGTTTTAGAATAATCTTGGCTCACAATCACTTCTGTATGACCTGAGCTATATTCTTCAATATGTTCAATTGCCAGCTCAAAATCAGCGACTACTTTCACTGCTATTTCCATAGCTAAGTATTCTGCATGCCAATCTTCTTCGGTCGCGATTTGTGCACCGCTGAAAAAATCGATGCTGTTTTCACAAGCGTGAATAACCGTATCGTACTCGGCTAATAATGCTGCCGCTTTAGGCAAAAACGTTGCTGCGACATCTTGGTGTACTAGTAATGTTTCTAAAGAATTACATACGCCGGTGCGCTGAGTTTTACCATTTTTAAGTATATTCAACGCCTTCACTTCGTCAGCTGCGCTGTCTACATATAAATGACACACCCCTTTGTAATGCTGAATTACAGGGATACGGCTATTTTCACATACAAAACGAATTAGCCCTTCGCCACCTCTAGGGATAATCAAATCAATAGATTCGTCTAGCGTCATCAACTCATTCATCACTGTACGATCTGTATCAGGCACGACTACCACAGCGGCAGGATCGAGTTGCTGTTTGGCCAAAGCAATTTCAATGCACACAGCTAAGGCTAAGTTTGAATGTATAGCTTCTTTACCGCCACGTAAAATCACAGCATTACCTGCCTTTATGCATAACGCAGCAGCATCGATGGTCACATTAGGCCGAGATTCGTAAATCATCGCAATCACACCCAATGGAATACGCATTTTACCCACCTGAATACCACTTGGCATACGTTGAATATTGGCAATATTACCAACCGGATCAGCTTGACCTGCTATCTCAATCACGGCATCAGCAATACCTTGGATACGTTTAGGATCAAGGGCTAATCGGTCAAGCATGGCCGCGTCTAAGTTATTTTCTTTAGCTGCGTCTAAGTCCTTAACATTAGCGACTAAGATGCTATCAGTATTAGCTATAAGTGCTTGGGCGATATCAGTTAATAACTGATTTTTTTGCTTCGCTGTTAAGTTAGCGACTTGACGTGCTGCCTTCTTGGCTTTTAGTGCCGCTTCGGCAATTGAGAAACTCATTCTATTGATCCTTTTATAAACATGTAATCTAAATGCTAGATACTTAAAGTAGTACTAAATCATCACGATGTATTGCTGTTTCGCCCAAAGAGTAGCCCAAAGTAGCTTCAATTTTTTGGCTGTTTAACCCCTTTATTGCGTTTAAATCAGATGCGTTATACAAAACAATGCCTTTGGCTATAGCGTTATCCTGATAGATCACATCAACCGCTTCGCCAGACAAAAACTGACCATTAACTTTAATAATGCCAGACGGTAACAACGATGCACCTTTTTGTAACAATGCTTGTTGAGCACCATAGTCAATATCTATCCTACCTCTGACTTTTAATGTGTGCCTTAACCAATTATCACGAGCACTGTCTAAGCTTTTATTTGGCTTGAATAATGTGCCGGGTGAGCGCCCGTTGGCCAGTTCTTCAAACACTGTTTTATCTCGACCATTAACAATTAAAGTTTGAATACCCGAATCAACACATTTTTGTGCTGCTTGAATTTTAGTGTGCATACCACCGGTGCCTATGTCGCTGCCAGCACCGCCCGCTAACCGATAAATGCTGTCATCAATAACGGTCACTTCAGGTATTAACTTAGCCGTTGCATTGCTTCTTGGATCAGCATCATATAAACCGTCAATATCAGAACAAATAATCAGTGTATCTGCCTCTGCTACCAATGCTGTGTAAGCAGCTAGGTTATCGTTGTCACCCACTTTTAGCTCATTAATTGCCACAGTATCATTTTCGTTCACTATAGGTAGCGCATGATTTTTTAGTAGTTCGCGTAAGGTGTTTTTGATATTGACGTAACGGGTGCGATTATGTAAATCATCGGCAGTCAGCAATATTTGCGCGCAATCAAAATCAAACAAACTGGCCCAATTCGCCATCATTTGAGTTTGGCCTATCGCAGCCATGGCTTGCTTCTCAACAATAGAAGGGCTGTGCTTAAATGCAATTTTACCTTTACCTGCGGCAACACTGCCTGAAGAAACCAAAATCACTTCTTTGCCCTGTTTTCGACTATTGCTAATAAATTTGGCAATATGTAATAGAAACTCCTGACTGCATTGATTATTATTAGGTGCAATCAAGCTGCTACCGACTTTAATCACTGCCCGTTTCCAGTTAACCTCAAACATATCTTACCTCGCTGCGTTAGAGGCGTAGAGTACGATAAAATTAAGGATTAACAAGCGAATGTAGTTATAAGCTATGATCTAAAAATCAACTAGTTATAAATTCATTCATGCAAAAGCAATCGTTATGAATGAAAAGTGCAATCAAAACGTTCTTAATATAAGTTAGTCAGGTCAAGAACTGTTCGCAAAATTATCATAAAATAAGTACCAGCAGATAAAAATAGCAAAAACGCCGTCAATCACTATTTTTTTAATATCAGGGAATACAATGTTTAAACCATTTATTACGATAGCATTGCTTTCGTTTGCAGCTATTAGCTCGGCAAACTCAGCAATTAGCCAAACAAAAGGTGATTTTGAAGATAAGTTTCGTCAATTAGACGAATCATTGCCTACCCCCAATGTTTACCGCAATGCAGCTGGAGAACCCGGCCATGAATATTGGCAACAGCAAGTAGATTACAAAATCAAAGCAACGTTAGATGAAAAAAAACGTCGAATTGAAGCTAGCCAAGACATCACTTACCATAACAATTCACCCGATACGCTCAAGTACCTTTGGGTGCAATTAGATCAAAACAAATTCCGTAATGACTCGATGTCTGCCATGACAACCACCTTTGGTGGTATCGGCAATCGAGGACCAGCATCGTCAGCGGCCTCTAGTAGCAAACCAGCGCAGCTTAGCTTGGGCGCATTGCGTCGTCAGCAATTTACTGACGACAATGTTTTGGGCTACAACATTGGATCGGTCAAAGACAACAAGGGCAAAAATCTTAAACACACTATAGTAGGTACCAATATGCGTATCGACTTGCCTGTTCACCTAAAGTCAGGTGATAAAGTTGAATTTTCCATCGACTTTGCCTTCAATATTGTAGAAGAAGATGCGGTTTCAGCACGCTCAGGATACGAACATTTTCCTGATGACAAGCGTGAGGGCGGTAATGATATATTCTTAATAGCTCAATGGTTTCCCCGTTTACACGCTTATACCGATTATGAAGCTTGGACCAACAAAGAGTTTATTGGACGTGGTGAGTTTACCCTAGAGTTTGGTAACTACGACGTTGAATTAACCGTTCCAGCTGACCATATTGTTAGCTCTACTGGTGCATTACAAAACCCTAAAAATGTATTGACATCAACGCAACGCAAACGCTTAGAAGAAGCAGAAAAAGCTGATCGTATTGTGTTTGTGGTAACCGAAGAAGAAGCGTTAGAAAACGAAAAATCCGTTACTGATAAGTTTAAGACATGGAAATTCAGCGCTAAAAACGTTCGTGATTTTGCTTGGGCTTCGTCACGTAAATTTATGTGGGATGCTCGGGGCCACCAACAAGGTGGTGACGACCAACCTCTTGTCATGGCGATGTCTTTTTATCCAAAAGAAGGCGGCGATTTATGGAAGAAATATTCTACTGAAGCCGTGATCCAAACGTTAGAAGTGTATAGCCGTTTTTCTTTTGACTATCCTTATCCAGTAGCTCAATCAGTAAACGGACCAGTAGGTGGAATGGAATATCCGATGATCACTTTTAATGGCCCTCGGACAGAATTACAAGACGATGGCAGCCGAACCTATTCTCAAGCAGAAAAGCGTTTCTTAATCGGGGTAGTTATCCATGAAGTAGGACACATTTACTTTCCTATGATCGTCAACTCAGATGAACGTCAATGGACGTGGATGGATGAAGGCCTAAACAGCTTTTTAGACGGTGTAGCAGGTCGTGAGTGGGATCCAACTATTCCTTGGGGCGTAGAACCTCGCGATATAATCAGTTATATGAAATCTTCTAATCAAGTACCTATTATGACTCAGTCAGATAGCGTTTTACGTTTAGGCCCCAACGCTTACACCAAACCTGCTGCAGCATTAAATATATTGCGTGAAACTATTTTAGGTCGTGAATTATTCGATTTTGCCTTTAAAGAATACGCACAGCGCTGGAAATACAAACGCCCTACACCTTCAGACTTTTTCCGTACGATGGAAGAAGCCTCGGGTGTTGATTTAGACTGGTTCTGGCGCGGTTGGTTTTACAGTACAGATCACGTGGACATCTCCTTAGATAAAATTTCTAAGTTGCGCTTGGATACTAAAGATCCTGATATTGACTTTAATCGTTTACGTCAGGAAGAATTAGACAAGCCCATATCTTTGACCGACGAGCGTAACAAAGCCGAAGGCCAAGAACTTTGGGTAGAACGTTTTCCAGATATTGTAGATTTTTATGACAAAAATGACCGTTTTACTGTCACCAACAAAGAGCGCAACAAATACAAAAAATTCCTTAAAAAATTAAAACCTTGGGAGAAAGCCGCTTTTGAACGTGCGATAGAAGAAGACCAAAACTACTACGTGTTGGAGTTTTCGAATAAAGGTGGCTTGGTTATGCCAATTATCTTAGAACTCACTTTTGCTGATGGCACAATGGAAAACCAATATATTCCAGCTGAAATTTGGCGTCGCACACCTGATGCAGTGAATAAGTTAATTATTACTGATAAAGATAAAGAACTAGTGAGCGTTACAATTGATCCACGTTGGGAAACAGCAGACGTTGATGTAAACAATAACCATTATCCACGTCAAATTATCCCGTCACGTATTGAAGCCTATAAAAAGAAAAAGAGTACCAAAAAAGTATCTCGCGACATCATGCAAGACATTAAAACTGAGCTGAAAAAAGACAGTGAAATTAATATCAATGAAGGTAGCTAAAACAACAATGAATAAAATCATTCATTGGATAATAGGAACGCTGCTTTTTGCAGCGTTCTCACTTTCGGCTCACCAACAAAAGTCGGCGATTAGTACCATTTTATTTAATCCTCGTACCAAAAACATCGAAATCATGCACCGCTTTAGGGTTCACGATGCCGAACATGCTGTGAAACAAATATTTGGTAAAGATGCGGACATCATTGACTCAAAGAAAACTCAAAAGCAATTTGGCGACTATGTTAATCAGCGCTTCAATTTGTTTGATAATGATGAACAGCTCATGCCACTAAAAATGGTGGGGGTCGAACTAGATGGTAAATTTTTCTGGGTATACCAAGAAACAGCAATCACTTCAGTACCCAACCAATTAGACAATATGACAATCCGTCATGACGCGCTGCGTGACATTTGGCCAGAGCAGGTCAATACCATTAACGTTGAAGGCAAAGGAAAATTACAGACGGTAACATTTACCGACTCTGTCGAGTTGCTAACACTGACATTTAAATAATAAAAAAAACCATGCACCAAGGCTGTTCTAGCTCAATATGAGAAATTAATAATGACCTAAAATCACCTCAGTTAAGACATTATCTAACAGAGGTGAATACTATTTGGGAGCTAATACTGTACGACCCCGTTGCTTGGGGCTCTATACTTGGCATTATTATAATGGTGTCTATGGGTGCTTATTATGTGTACTTATTTATTCACAATGCTAAAAAAAAACTTAAAATTTTAAAGCACCACTTAACGCAACTAGTTAATAAGGCTGCGCCATGGAAAAAGGCAGGGTACAGGCTTGTTGCCTAGAATCAGGATTACCTATCATCTCATCGTAGGGTGATTCATGTAACATTTGTGCAGCTAACACTTTACAGCCATCAAACGCATCTCGGATGAACTGCGAGCTATGAAAACGTTTAGGGCTGTCACCTTCATATACCATACCTGTAACGTCACCAACGGTAAGCTTAACCAGATATACATTCATCTCAAATGAACATACAGTTAACATATCCACAGTGATAGAATTCGTTTCTATATCCTTAATCCAAAATTTAGTTTGTTGCATATACCTTGCTCTAGGTAAATAAGTTAGTGATCAACATACGTCATCATTAACCAATTGGTTCAGCCATCACTTATAGGTATGCAACCCTTACATAAGCTTTACAAAAATAAACGTCATCAAAAAGCAAGACATTGATCAGGTAAATCGATAGGACTTATTATGCCTGCTCGTCTGCTACCCATCGCATGTGTGGATATTTCTGTCGTTCTAAGATCAGCATGTTCCAACAATTCTTGTACTGTCCGAATATCCGCTCCTGACTGTAATAATCGCGTTGCACAAATTTGTCTGGCGCTAAAATTGAACATCCGCAGGATGGCCCGAAGGGTAAAATGCAAGAACGTATTTTATTAATGAGTGCCGAAAAATACGAGCAGTAACCCGTTTAATCACACCTGATTGAGTTACAGCTTGCCTTAAAGACTCGGCGTAGGCGGTTTCATGTATAGGATGGCGGCATACATAATAACCATCAATTGGATGCGAGCAACGCACACTAGACGGAAACATGAATTGCCAACTCATTTGTTTAGCCGCCTTACCGTACTTTCTAATTAACGAAGAGGCAGGGATACAGTACCAAAACTCTCGCATATATCTTTATCGTGACATTCCTTAGCGGTAGTAATCTGGCTTTTAATAGGCTCAACAAGGGATTGTGGTAACAGCGTATACCTATCATTCCCACCTTTACCTCTAAATATATAAATAGACTTATTTACAAAATCGATAATCTTTATACATAAACCTAAAGCTGCGTGCACCCGCAAACCACATCCATAAAAAATACCTGCTACAAGCGAGTACTTACCAGACATACACATGAATATTTTTTGTACTTCCTGTGCATTTAACACAGTAGGTAAATTTCTTGGCTTTTTAGCATAGCCAAATTTTAGCTCTTTGAACTCTCTTTCCAACATGCTTATACATAAATATAAGCACATAATGCTTGATTTTGTGTGGCCGCACTCACGCCCCTAGAAACAGCAAGATAAGACAAAAATGTCTCTAGCTCTTTATTGCCCACTGCATTTGGATACTTTAAATGACGAAAACGAATAAAGTATCTTGCCCAATACAAATAAGACTTTTCAGTTTTCAAACGGTACTGTTTTGTGCGAATAACCGCTCGAATTGATTCTATAAAAGGAGACATATTGATTTCCCTAAATTTTGTATATGTATACAGTTACAATGCAAAAAGAGGATGTTGCAATATTTTCAATGGGCATAATAAGC
>OOGD01000063.1_pt1 | contig 25941 bp, 24 predicted proteins | sample 1670381 | NCBI WGS metagenome assembly OOGD01 (sample SAMEA98146918, study PRJEB22522) | marine metagenome | biome: marine biome; feature: marine water body; material: sea ice | place: Arctic Ocean | collected 14-Sep-2015 | depth 1.3 m | reverse complement strand
GTAAATGTGATGACCAACTTCCTTTTAATGGTGTGACTAATTGCCCCACACTGCCGAGCTAAAAACTTACCAGTTTGCGTACCCAATTACCAGTAGCCACATTGAATAACGGATAGGGCTACTAACGCCTACAATAACGGGAAAAGCTAAGCGACAGCGAGGCTTTTTCCCAATGAGCGAAGCGAATGTTGTTTATTGTTTTGTTAGGCATTTTGCATTACAGGCCAATAAATTGAAGCTACAGAAAATACAATAAATAGGACAGAAGTACAAAAGCCAATAATTGATGCGCGGTAGAATAACTTATTGAATATTGGTGATTTATTTAGTTTAGGTTTGAGTGAAAAAGCAAACATAACTAACAAAATGAAAGCGGTAAGCCACCAAAAACGGTAAGAAGGGAAAACCCAAGAAAGTATAAGTGGTAACTGGGTATTAAACTCTCGAAAAATTTCTTCAAATGATCCCAAGATAAAGTAAGCACCGCCGCTGACAATTCCGACTGCTAAAGCAGAAGAAACCAAAAGTGTACTTACATGATTATTTAAACGTTCCATGTACTCTCCAAATGCCTAACGCTTTGCATATGGGGATTTTAGGAGCGCTTTTCAGCGAGTGAAATTCCCACCATGATGTTTTTGTTATACGTAATGCCGTTAACCATTTCTTTGTGATACTGGTAGGTCGGGCTTAAGCAGCAATACAATTAAATAAATTAAAGACAGCGGTGGGAACGCTGCTGAGCAAAAACCAAAAATTGACGTAATTCTTGGTGTTCCCGTTTTGCGCTTGCCCAAGTAATAACAAGTCACTGCCATTACAATTCCAAGTAAGAGCGCAAACTGAGCAAGATATGTTGCATTGATAGTCATTATCTAAACTTCTCCTTTGCGTATAACAGTTTAATCAGTCGGCTTGCCCCGTATTTAAACACGGTGACACGCCGGATATTTATTTTCTCTATTTTTATCATATTTCCTAAGTGACTGTATAGCCTAATTTTTCATTCCCCTATAAAAATTATAATGACAAGACTTGGCCAGACACCTTGATCTTGCGAATATGCGGAACTAGACTTAATACTGTATATTAAAACAGTATTAAGTTAGGAGCATAAAGATGTCTAAATCACCCTTTTTACAACTCATTTCTGACACTATGTTTGAGCGGCGTTACGCCAAACGTACGATAGAAACCTATTTGGTTTGGATAAAGGGTTACATCTATTTTCATCAAAAAAAACACCCTGTACAAATGGGAGATATTGAGGTTGAAGCCTACTTAAATCATTTAGTATTAAAAAATGATGTCGCAGCCAGCACTCAGTCAACTGCCTTAAATGCGCTGGCTTTTTTATATAGGGAGATAATAAAACAGCCCCTAAGCCTAGATTTACGTTTTGTTAAAAGTACCAGACAAGTGAAACTGCCAGTGGTTTTAACATTTGCTGAAGTAAAACGTTTTTTTGAGCATGTGAATAGTAACCACAGACTCGCCATTTCAATACTGTATGGTAGTGGTTTACGTTTAATGGAGTGTGTCAGGTTACGTGTACAAGATATCGATTTTGATTATAAATCATTACGAGTATGGAATGGAAAAGGAGGCAAACATAGGGTTGTGACCTTGGCAGATGAGTTAATCCCAAGTTTGCGTCAGCAAATCGTTTTAATTCAGCAGTATTTGTCTGCTGATTGCCATCATTCTGACTATCAAGGGGTTTGGTTGCCACATCGATTGAGAATTAAGAATTCTTCAGCGGCAAAGGATATCAAATGGCAATACCTGTTTCCTTCTAGGCAGTTATCAAAAGATCCCGAAACAACCTTTCTACGCCGCCATCATATCGATGAAACATCTTTACAAAAAGCGGTAAGGCATGCTGCATTTAAGGCGGAGATCCAAAAACACGTCACGCCTCACACCTTACGCCATTCATTCGCTACTCACATGCTTCAATCCGGCGCCGACATCCGCACGGTACAAGACCAGCTAGGCCATGCCGATTTGCGTACCACACAAATCTATACCCATATTTTACAACGTGGTGGTAATTCAGTGGTGAGTCCCTTTTCTCGCCTTTAGTGTGTGTAATGTTTACCAGTAGTATCAAAAGGTGCAGCCTGGGATTCAGCTTCAGGCAAAGTGATCGGCCATTTTTTATCTCTGTTTAGCCACATTTGTTCTGCTTGTTGATACGCCTCTGTCCATTCAAGTTTATTCACTAATACCAACATTAAACTTAACGTGCCAACCACAGCATGGTTAGCGTAGGTATGAATCTGTGGGGTCAGAAACGCTGATATATCGAATCGCGAGCGTCCCCTTATGGCTGTGAGATCAGTCGATCGACGCAACACATTGCCGACAGATAGAAGAAGTTGATATTGAAGGGGGTTAGCAGCAAGATGCAGCAATATAATTCTTTGTTCGTATGTCTGCCATTGTCGGATCTGCTGCCATTAGAATATCAACCATTGAACTAGGACAAATATAATTTCATGCCCATTCATTCAGTTCCAATCTTTAATGCCTAGTTTCAAACTTTACTATACTCGGACATTTGGTGAACGGACATATTGTGGCGATACAGCAATATTGTCACCTCCCCCCACTGCCAATTACATATCCGAAAACCGATTAGTCGATTGTACTATTCGCTTTATCTCGTTTTCCTCAACGTCTTTTATCGCATCAAGTAATTTTTTTGCACTGTCTATATCGATACGAGAGTAAATATGAATGTACAACTCAATGACTTGTTCGTGATGGTTTACTATTTTCTGCATAATGTGCGGTATATCTAATTCTTCAAAGAGTGAATCGCAATGGACATACTCAATAATCGTGTGTTTTTCGATATAATCAAAACACCAGGTGTTCAACGCTTTTTCGTCAGCGGCATTTTCAAGCCCTTGTACAATGTGCTCTAAACCTTCTTCATGCTCTGACAAGTAACTAAGGATCATTCTTGCTCGTTCATCTTTATTTTGTTTAGAGCTATGTTTTAAGCTTATTTTTAAATTTTTATGAAATAAAACCGTCCAATTGAGTACATCTCTAATTGTTTCAACTTGCATATTGTTATTCCTAATTTTAGTAATATCTAGCTCCGCTTATTTACTCAGGACTAGTTGCATTATGTGGTGACGCCAAGGTTTATAGCTCGCAATATATAAGTCCAAATTCCGCACATCTATAACTGTCAAAGACCTTAGCCACACTTGACTCAACGAAAATCACCCATCGGCTCTGGCTCATTTATGTAATCTAATGCGGTGGCTTGATTACTCACGATGTAAGACAAAATGATCAGCGTAAATTTAATTGCTGTTGTGATTATTTGTATCTCCCTTATTGGTCTTTTAGCGGGCGATAGTCTAACTAAGCACGTTTGTATTGTAGTGTAGTGTGTTTTTTAAATGCTAATTCTTTTAACCAGATGCATCAGTCGAAGAATGCAGAATACATTGAACCTTCTGGGTTTAAAATTAGGGATAACCCGTACTTGAATGCGGGGACCTCTAATTTCATAAAATTAATTATCGCTCTATCATACTGTTTAAACATTTATTGCTAGGGCCACTTTGGACTTAGTTCAACCTGCATCGAACACGAGATTAGGAGGTAATACTGATGATTGTCGACTCAAGTCTGATCGCCGAACAACGTATGTTGAAAATCCCTTGCTCGCTGGTTATTTAGACTTCTCTTAAAAAGTAAATATTTGAAAAAGGCCCAACATGCATCTCCTATCATCACCCTCCCCCATTAATCCCGGTAAAGCAACGCGCAGTAAAATGGCGCTTATTGCTGAAGGTGGTGGTCAACGAGGGATATTCACAGCAGGTGTATTAGATGCTTGGTTAGAGTGTGAATTTGACCCCTTCGATTTATTTATAGGTACATCTGCTGGTTCACAAAATCTCACCAGCTTTTTATCTGGTCAAAAAGGCTACGCAAAGCGATTCATAAGTGAATTATCACGTCGTAAACGTTTTTACCAACTGGGCCGTGGATTAGTAGGGGGAAATATTGTCGATTTGGATTGGTACTTTGATAAAACTATTAAAGGTGTTTATGCCTTAGACTTTATGGCGGCAACAAAATCATTAGGACAACGAGAGTTATTAATAACCGCGACCAATTCACGCAATAGACAAGGTTATTTTTTAAGCCCAAACGGTGATAGCAGTAACTGGCGCCAATTACTGAAAGCCTCGAGTGCATTACCTTTTTTGTATAAGCAAGGGGTTAAATTAGCACCGCGATTAAATGTAAGTAAAGTTAATCAGACAGAAACAAGCGTTGATTACCCTCAAGCTGACTTCTACCTTGACGGTGGACTTGCTGCGCCGTTACCAGTGCGTGAATCTTATCGTCGCGGTGCCCGAAAAATTGTAGTTATTCGCACTGTTAATGAAGATCTCCATACTCAGTCCGCTTGGGTACGTAACCTAAAGTCATGGATTTACGAGTCTGCATATTGCCCAAAAATCGTCAGTTACTTGGTTCAGCATGAGCATGCTTATCAGCAAGAGCTAACCTTTATGGATGACCCTCCTGAAGATGTCGAGGTGATTCAAATTTTTGCAAAAAACAATCTTCAAAGTAAGCAGTTAAGCAGTACCTATATGGATTTACAACACGATTATCGTGCCGGTATCGCGGCGGGTAATACTTTTTTACAGGATAAAAAGAGAGCGAGTTGAAATGATCAGGTCCTTTGGTAAGCTACCGTATTGCAAGGTGTCAGCAACGGGACCAAAAAGTTTTTACTCTTCAAACCTTACCGTCAGCCAACTATCTTAAGTGTGTCAACAAGGCGTTTTACTATTTGCATAAAGGAGATTTTCACAATGGATCAAAAGGTTACTTTTAAAACGCCATCGGTCACTACTAAAGGTGACGGGAGTTCCCGTAGAGTCGGATTTGAGTTGGAATTTTCTGGGCTGACCTTAGATGAAACTGTTGACACCGTTCAGTCATCCCTTGGTGGAAATCTCGGCGTCAAAAACGCAGCTGAGCAGCTTATTCATGTCGCTTCAATGGGTGATTTCAATGTTGAAATTGACTGGGACTTTCTTAAACGAACAGCCAAAGCCAATAACCACAATGAAGAAGATGACGAATGGATCAAGCAGCTTAGTAAAGTCGCGAGTGCTCTGGTTCCTGTGGAAGTCGTCTGCCCACCTATTCCAATAACTAGCCTTAACCTTCTAGAGCCTATGGTATCAAGATTGCGCAGAGCTGGGGCGGTGGGAACCGAAGAATCACTCATTGCGGCATACGGCGTGCACATTAACACGGAAATTCCCAACCTTGATGCTGAGACATTGTTTGCTTACTTACGGTCTTTTTCTTTGCTTCAGTGGTGGTTGGTTGAGGCTCATCATGTCAATACCTCACGCAAGATAAGTCCTTATATAGACCTGTACCCAGAGAGCTACGTTACGTTATTGGCATCCCAGACGTCTCCGTGCATAGATAAAATTTTTGATGATTATTTAGAGTACAATGCAAGCCGTAACCGCGCTTTAGACTTGCTCCCTCTTTTAGCCGAGATAGATAAACCGCGAGTTTTCAATAAGGTTGATGATCCCAAAATCAAGTCCCGACCGGCCTTTCATTATCGACTGCCTAATTGCAATATCGAACACAACGATTGGTCACTGGCACAATCATGGAATATCTGGTGGGTCGTTGAGCAATTAGCGCAACGCCCAGATGATCTTAAGGCACTCAGTGGTGCATTTCTTGATGCTGGGCAACCTCTAATCGGAGTCATCCGCAACAAATGGGTGAAATATTTAGACCAATGGTTAAAAGACCACGAATTGGTGTAAGCGGCAACACAAAACGCTGGTCGCCCAGTTGGTGGTGCACAGCGCTTGCCCTAAGATTAGCAGGTGCTATACCAGCACGTATCAGTGCACGCCATTCTCAAAATATAGAGTTCATTGATGCATTAATTGTAGGTGGAGGAGATGATATTGATCCTAAATACTATGAGGGGGAGACGAATAATAAAGACAAAATTGACATTAAACGTGACCAATTGGAAATCGATTGGGTTAAAAAAGCATTGAGGAAAACTACTCCCCTGATAGGCATTTGCCGCGGAGCCCAGCTGATTAATGTGGTTTCGGGCGGTTCTCTTTTTCAAGATATTAGATCGTTACGACAGCGTACTGACAATCGCCCTGGTTTATTGCCAACTAAACAAGTTCAAGTCTCAAAAGGTTCCCTGTTGGCTCGTATTCTCAACACGCGACATCTGCGGGTTAACAGTCTTCATCATCAAGCAATTAGAATGACTGGAGCTAACCTTAAGGTAGTAGGCTGGGATCTAGACAACATTACTCAAGCTATAGAATCAAAAGAAGACAACATCATCGGCCTGCAATGGCATCCTGAATACCTTATCTATTTACCTTCACAATTTGCGATATTTCGTTGGCTTATTAAGTGCACCAAAAGAGGTACTTTTTAAATGCTCGATTACGCCTGCTTGCCACATGTTTTATACCATTCCATATAAAAGAATGATCTAATTGCTCGCTCCTAATTCAGGGGCAGAGCAAGATTTGCTTAATCAGGAGGCTTTGCTTTTTTCTGTGCTCTTGGCTCTGTGTGCGCTTCACAGAGCAAAGATTATATTAGCAACCCACAAAGAATACTAAATACAGATCCAAGGGATTGGGTAAAGGTGGGCAGTAATTAAAATGAAATGGTACAACATATGGGAGACAATCGTAGTACTAAAATGACTCTGACAGGTTTATTGCTGCGGGCTGCATTATTTTTTTAGCCTTTTCTATTTGATGATGAGCCTTGGTTTGTACTACAACTGACCATTGATGATGAGTGGCGTGCCGAGCGCTATTAATCGCTTGTTCATGATCCGGGTGCATAGATATAGCACCAGCAATTAACAAACCGATAAAAGCACCTAAAATAGCCACAGCCGCTAACATCATCACTGGGCTTGATGTGGCAAAAGCAGGGTCAATCGTCATTAATACGCCTGCGATTATAAGCCCAACCTCGGAACTGACTAAGCCTAATATCAAATGTGAACTTAGGACAGTCTGACCGTTCCCTTTGCTGTTAGGCTCCAATTTATGCTCAAAATCGATACTTTCAGGACTCGCGGTATCAATCTGCTCTACCAAAAAACCCTCCCCCACTTTGATTAGCTTCTCAGACTATTTGTTTGCGCAAGATTCTTCATTATATATACCAACCACTTTACTAGGATAATATTCGTCGACGATGTTAAGTTCCATGTTTCTTCACCTCCAATGTTAAGGATTAAAACAGCACCTGATGATGTATAAAGCCAATACTAGTTGTGTAACCGTGTTGGAATATCTTCAAGTAACTTTATGATAGTGCCATTATTTTTACGTTTAGCTATATCAATGAGATAGTTTTTTTCAAGCTCTTGCATTGTTTCGTTTGCCAACAATTCTTTTACTAATAATTTTTTTACCAATTGTTCCTCCTCATTCACTATGGAGGTGTTCAAGGCCGCAAAGTTTGGAATATTCGTTTCATTTTGATCAGTATTGTTAGTTCTCATTAGTCTCGCTCCGTTAATTATCCATTATTAAGTTTTTAAGTTAAGCAATATTATCGCGTCTGCTACATTCAACTTTCTGGATAAGCTAAACATGTAAAACGCGTCTCTGATGGTGTTTTCAGAGGCGCCTATGCAATCAGTTAAAGTCACTTTTATTTGGACGTCTAAAACTCATCCAACCAACAGAATACATACTAGTTTTTGAGGCTTAACTTACCGGTTTGGGTGTGTTGCAAATACTGAAATAGTTCGCTGTCAGTCGACAACACCAATGTCGTATTTTGACCAAGGGTCGGCTCAAGAGCCTGCAAAGAACGGGTAAATGCATAAAATGCGACAGCTTGTTCGTTTTGATTGTAGGCTGAAGCGTAAATAGCGGCGGCTTTTGCGTCGGCTTTACCTCGAATTTCCACGACCTCACGATAGGCTTCCGATTGAATCTTATCCAGGTCTCGCTCTCGATTGCCTCGTATGCGTGCCGCTTCACCTTTACCTTCTGACAAAAAGCGTTCCGCTATTTGACGACGTTCGCTTATCATGCGCTCGTAAATTTTAGGCCGTACGCTTTCATTATAGTTAATGCGTTTAAAGCGAATATCCATGAGCTCAATACCGAACACTCGCACTTTTTCTGCCGCTGCATTGAATATATCTTGCTCTACGACTAAGCGGCCCTCAGTAATAGGCACCAAACTTCCAATATTCTGCTCTTTTTCAGCTTGGGTGAGTGATGCGTCACGTAAAGGCTGGCGATCTTTAGTGGTTCGAATAATTTCAATTAGCTCGTGTGTGGCTACTGCGTTTCGGGTTTCACTACCAAAAATATCATCCAGTCTAGATTGTGCGCTGCGCTCATTGCCCAAACGCAAGAAGTATTGCAGAGGGTCGGTCACCTGCCAACGTGCATAAAGACTGACAGAGATATAGAGTTTGTCTTTGGTCGGCATATCAGACGGTGTACCTTCCCATTCCAATACTCGCTTATCAATAGTATTAACTTTCTGAACAAATGGCAGCTTAAGTTGAATACCAGCGTCAATAATGGGCTCTCCCACCGGTTTACCAAACTGGGTAATAATCGCCTGTTCTACTTCGTTAACGGTATACAAAGCGCTATACAACGTCACTGCTACAACCGCGGCTAAGATACTGCTGCCGACTATCAAATAAGGTTTCATGGCTGTTGTCCTTTTATTTTTTGAATGTTTGAAGGCGTTAAGTTGAGCAAGGGCAATACACCGAGCGCTTCGTTATCAATAATGATTTTGTCTTTAATTGTTGGCATCACTTCTTGCATTGTTTCTAGATATATTCGCCTGCGTGTTACTTCCGGTGCCTGCTGGTACTCAGCAAACAGCGCATTAAAGCGCAATGCGTCGCCCTCGGCCTCATTAATTCGTTTGAGCCGATAACCGTCAGCTTCCCTTATACGTTGGTCACGTTCCCCCTCGGCCAGCGGAATAATGCGGTTATATTCGCGGCGAGCCTCGTTGATAAGCTTCTCTTTTTCTTGCTGAGCTTGATTGACTTCATTGAATGAAGCCTGCACTGGGACAGGAGGGTTAATATTTTTTAGCTGTACCTGATCAATACTGATTCCCATCACATATTGACTTGCTAATGCTTGCATCTTGCTCAAGGCTTCAACTTCAATCTCTTGTCGGCCGATAGTAATAACTTCATCAACCGTTCTATCACCCACCACTTCGCGCATAACTGATTCAGACACATAACGCAAAGTGCCAGCAGGATCACGGACCTCAAACAAATAATTTTTAGGATCGGCTATGCGATATTGAATCACCCATTCAACCAACGCAGTGTTTAAATCACCTGTCACCATTTGGGTTTCCGCTACTTGATCATTTGCTGGTGAAATACTTGACCGAGCTGAACGAATATTATTATTAGGATTAATGTTCTGATCAGGATCGGTAGCCCCAGGGGTAGAAAAGCCAAACTCCTGTTTTAACTGGCGTTTGGTCGGTACTATATTGACGCGGTCAATTCCTAATGGCACTTTTAAGTGTAAGCCTGGTCGCAAAACTTCTTGAAACTTACCAAATCTTAAGACCACAGCAACAGAATCGCTAGGCACTGTGTATAAAGAGGTATAGGCCGTTATACACAAAAGCACCAAGATTAAAACTGATATACCCGTTTTAAACTTACCACCCGACAACAACTTATATTTATGTAACATTTCACTCGCGACTTTATCTAAATCGGGCGGGCCACTTTTACTTTCACTTTGTGGGGACATGAAGTTCTCTTTTTTTAGAAACTAGAAATCGTTTTATGAGTGTATTCTTATCATCATTTGGGATTTTCATCATCATGACCTCTTATTTCTCGCCAATTACGTTAATGTAAAGACTGTCGCATAAAGCTTAGAATAATTAATTGAATAGGTCTGTAAGGGATAATACTTAGGGTTTATAATTAACAGCTGGGTATAAACAATTAAATTTATCGAGCTTGTGTATTCTAATTAATCTAAAGGTTTTATTGTGTAAAGGATTATCATGGCGAATGATTTGGAAAATTTAGCATTACAGATGAAATAACATTTTTTAGCTTAATCCAAAATATCATGTACTCACTATTATAATTTGGGTGCGCAAAGAGGTTGTGTAGCAGTGATTTTTTATGAAGATAAACATGAGCATAAAAACAAATGGTTTTAAGGTGCAAAATGCGAAAACTTACCCCACATGCCTCACCAGAATTGGTTATTGGTGATTCTTATTAGCGTGATGTGGAATACATGTAGTAGCGGAGTTTCTGTAACGGATAAGCATTAAATGATGGTTAAACTGGTGGGAAATTTCAGTAACTAGGAATTAATTTGCACTTCTATTTATATGCGCTTCTATTTATATGCGTTTCTAATAAGAAAAATGAAATTTAACTATTACGTCCATTGAAATCATTTAAATGATGCACCTTTTCTAGGCTCTGACATGATCACTGTAAAATCATACTTTATCAGGTTAAAACATGAACACAATCAAGGCATTACCAATACCAACAAGTAAATACCTGATATAAATGCGACTCCATTTACAGCCTTACTTTTTAGATTGGTATCTTTATTTTTACTCATTTGTGGGATTAAGTCTGATGCACCAATATAAATAAAATTACCTGCGGCAAAAGGAATAAGCCAAGAAACACCGAATTGAAACGAAAATATATAGGTAATTACCCCCCCGAATAAAAAAGTTAGACCAGATAGGAAATTAAAAAGCAGTGCTGAGCCCTTTGACCAGCCACCGTGAATTAACACAGCAAAATCTCCCAACTCTTGCGGTACCTCATGTGCGGCTGCTGCTAGCCAACAGACGATGCCTAAACGAATATCTATTATAAACGCACCGGCTATAACCATACCGCCCAAAAAATTGTGGAGCCCATCACCGATTAAAATCAGGTACGTCAAAGGCTCCTTACGCTTAATTGGCAGTTGATGGTTATGGTGCCAATGCAAATATTGCTCAAGCAGTAAAAAAGCGGTAAATCCACAGACGATTAATATGCCAATAGTCACAATGCTGAGATTGGCTTTAAGGGCGGCTGGGATCATATGAAAAAACGCACCACCAAGAAGCGAACCTGCAGCAATCGCCACTAAAGGTTCTAGCACTTTTTCAAGGGTCGACTGTCTCAATAATAGAGTTAAACTGCCTACCAGTGCTATTGAACTCATCGATACACCACTGACAATTATCCAGTTCAGTGTTGTCATCAAGCGACTCCTACTTTCAGTTGTTGCGAGGTGGTATAAAAAGCGTTGATTAAGGTTTAATAAGTCAACTACACACAAATCTAATTGCCTTTAGATTCTGCTGTAAGATTCTCATCTTTGTATGGTTGCTTCTATTGTGGATACCCACTAACCAGTGGACGTTAATATGAGGAAACTCCTAACATTTGTGACTTATTTTTCTTGTTGAGATGAAAGAGTCTTAACTAATTAACTGAGTGATTGAATTTATGGAGTTTCACAAAATAAAAGTGCGCAACTTTTGGTGTTCATCAACCCCAACCGTTGATAGATTTTTTTAACTTAAGGCGATTAAAAATAGAAAATAGAAAATAGAAAATAGAAAGGCATGACGATTTCAAATGTAGATTCAATGAATATTGATATCCCTAAAAATGCAGTGATAGAAATGCAGTTATCTTATTGTATGATTTTAAAATTATCCTTTTTATGCCATTAAAATAACGTTGAAAAACTAATCTAGTTGCTCATACATAATCTTAATCCGAACTAATTCTGCAAGTGTTCTCACTTCTAGTTTCTCCATAACATGAGAACGATGAACCTCAACTGTTCGTTCGCTAATACCAAAATCCGCAGCAATGACTTTGTTCATAGAACCATCAGTAACACGATCAAACACTTCTCGTTCACGGGCTGACAACAAATCTATTTTGTGCTTATATTTATCTCTGTGTTTGTTGTTTATTTGTTTATCTTGTATGTGGTCAATTTCAAGCGCTTCGTTGATGCGTTCAAGCAAATGGTGTTCATTAAAGGGTTTACGAATAAAATCGATTGCCCCTAACCTCATGGCTTCAACGGCCATGGGTATATCACCATGGCCAGTTATAAAAATGATAGGTATTAAACAGTTAAGCTTTTTAAGTTTACGCTGAACTTCTAAACCACTCATTTTGGGCATGCGTATGTCTAAAATCAAACAGCCTGTCATATTAGCTTCATATGCGACCAAAAAGTCATGACCTGAGGCGAAACTTCGAGATTCTTGCCCCATTGATTCAAGTAGCATTTCCAATCCATCTCGGATACCTTCATCATCATCAATTATAAAAACCGTCTGTTTATTTGTCATTGGGGCTCCCTTCTTCATGTATTGGCAAGGTAAAGTAAAAAATGGCTCCTGCTGGTTTATTATCAGAAAAGTGGATGTGGCCGCCATGTTCTTCTACTATGCTTTTAGAAATCGAAAGTCCAATACCTGTACCATTCTTTTTAGTGGTAGAAAATGGTGTAAACAACGTATCAATCATTGTTTCAGGGATTCCACAACCCGTATCTACTACCGATATTTCAACATTATTTTCAGCATTAATTATTATTTGAAGTTTTATTAATGCGCCATTCTTACAAGATATGGATTGCATTGCCTCCATCCCATTACGTAATAGGTTGAGGATAACTTGTTGTATTTGCACGCGATCAACAAATACATTCGTATTTTCCTTACAAGTAAGGAGCTGTATGCTGATATCGCACAATCGTGCTTCTGACTCTGCCAGTTTTTTCACTTCATCAATCAATATAGCGCTAGCAATCACTTCTTTAGAACGGTCACCCTGTCTTGTCATGAGCTGCACACGTTCAAGCACAGAGCCAGCACGGCGAGCATGTAAACTTATTTTTTCAAATATTACGGGGAGTCTTTCAAACTTACCTTTTTCAGAAAAGTTTTTACCCGTTTGAGAAAATAATGAAATAGCAGTTAAAGGCTGATTGATTTCATGTGCAATGCCTGCAGCCATCTCACCCAGTGCATTAAGCCTGTCTGCATGAGCCATTTGTTCGATATGTGAAATGGCTTCGTCTTCGAATGTACGTTGTTGGGTAATATCTTTAATCAGCCCTACAAACATTTTCTTCTCATTGTTGTGAATTTCACTCACAGATAAGTAAATGGGAAACGTTGTGCCATCTTTACGCTTGGCCACAAGTTCTCGACCTTTTCCAATAATATGCGTTTCGTTGGTGACTATATATTTAGCTAAATACTGGTCGTGATGATCGCTATATGGTTGTGGCATTAGAATTTTTACGTTTATGTCTTTTACTTCATCAAAGGAATAGCCAAACATATTTTGTGCCGCATTATTAAAACTTCGGATCTGCCCGCTGTTATTAATAGTGATAACAGCGTCAACCACGGAGTCAACTATTGCATCAGAAAATGCGTAACTTTGAAGCAGATCAACTTCAGCCTGTTTAATAGAGGTAATGTCCGTAATAAAACCTTCAATTATGAAATCGTCATTTACAATAGAACTGACTGGCTCGCCCCTTTCCCATATTAAACGTACATCATTATTTTTGGTTATAATGCGATATTCAAGTTCAAAAAGGCGCTTAGTTTTTAGGGAGTGGTTAATGGTCTTGCATACCCGTTCATAGTCATCAGGGTGAATGAGTTTGCCCCATAATATGTTGTGTTTCTCGAATTGCTTTTTTGAGTGCCCCGTCAAAAGCATACATCCCTCACTAACAAAGATCATGGGCCGGTTAGTTCTATTAAAAGCTTGATAGGCCATACCCGGTAAGTTTTTAAGTAGTTGTGCTGTTTTTTTCAAGTCATCTTTAGTTAGTTTTGTTTTATTGCGTGCAGACATTAATGTATAGACTGCTAAGGTAATAAAAAAACTCAATAAAATGCCAAGCACAATTAAAAGGCTGAACATTCTGAAAAGTGTAAAGGGGCCAAATTCATTGCTGGGCATCAGATTTACCTGCCATCTCTGCCCCATGATTTCAAAAGATGATTGCTTGTTTGATGCGTTTGAAATAGATGAGTGGTTAATTTGGTCTGAATAGACTTTTTGTTCGTCAATAAATAAGGTGAGTTTATGCTCTGCTAATAAATAAGTAGGTAAAACGAATTTAATATAGGGATCAAAAAGAATGACACTGACCATGAAACCTTCTATTTTTTTACTGCTTGGCTGTGTTTTTAAGATGGGAACATAAATCCCTAATCCTAGCTTTCCTTTAAGTGAATTAAGTGGAACCGTTATCACTGCACTTTTTCCTTCTTGGGATTTCAATTCGGATAATAGCGCTAGGGGCTGAAATGCTAAATTAAAATCTACTGATGTTTCATTCCCTTCAATCGGCAATATCTTGCGTACGCGGAATGCACTATCCAACCAACCGATTGAATCGTATCCCTGCTTAGAATAATACAAATCCTTACTAAGCAGTGCCCATTCGTCATCTGACATATTATTAGAAATTGCAGACAACTCAGCAAATTCGGTAAGGGACACCATCCGCCTGTGAATATCTTCTTCAAGTAATGTTTTGATCCCATCGGCAGCATTTTGTGTTACTCGATCAATATGTGCTCGCTCTTGTGCCTCAATATACAAAACAACAAATGCAATTAAACACGCAGAAAATATGCCTGCTATGACTGAGTACCACAAGATGGCAACTTGCGGCGAAAAAGAAATTCGCCATTTGTCACTTTCCAATAATATGTCTCCTTTTGACTAATCCTTTAATACTCAGCCAATATGGATTGTCTGTATTTTGATGTCAACTAGATGCAAGTAAATCAGGCGGATGCTTTCATCAGCCAGTTTGGTTAGAAAAGTGAGTATCTATACCCAAAAAATATCTGTGTTTTAGGTAAATCAATAGAATAAAATAGCCTTTAAACCAGATGTGTTATGGTGTGCGTCTTTACATACTTTCAGGCTTATTGTTAAAGATGTCATTTGAGCTGGTATTGCTTTTTCTCGCAGGTTTTTTTGGCGGTGTGCTTAATTCAGTTGCAGGCGGCGGTAGTTTCATTACATTTCCTGCGCTAATTTTTTTTGGACTTCCTCCCATTGTAGCAAATGCGACCAACACATTTGCATCATGCGCCGGTTATATAAGCGGTACTTATGCCTTTCGAAAAGAGCTTTCTAAACATAAAGATGAACTCCCTCTAATCATCTTCATTAGCTTGATTGGTGGTGTTGTCGGTGCCTGGTTATTGTTGCAAACACCTGAAAAAGTATTTCAAGAGGCGATCCCTTGGTTGCTATTATTTGCTACCGTATTGTTTATTTTTGGCAGTAATATTAATTTGGGGTTTAAAAAAATAGCCTCTGATCGTAGACACGCTTCAACCGTCGGCAAAGTTTTATTAGTCATTATACTGCTGGGGGTGTCGACCTATGGTGGCTTTTTCAACGCGGGTCTGGGTATCATAATACTTAGCTATTTAGCGTTAGCTGGCCATACCAATATCAACGCCATGAATGGCTTAAAACTATTAGTGTCGTCTGCGGTCTCATTGATTGCCATCTTGCTATTTATTTATAATGATTTAATCGCCTGGTATGAAGGGGCTTTCGTATTATGTGGTACCTTAGCAGGAGGATATGTAGCGGCAAATGTATCACGCCAACTGCCTCAAAAAAACATCAGGTATTTTGTTATTTTGGTGAGTATTGCTTCCACTGTGTATTTCTTTTTTGATGTTTACGCGGGATAGTTTTTATTTTTCGAACAGTTCTAACAGTCTTCGAATTAATTTATTGGGTTGGAACAAGCCTCAACGGTGAAACATCTATAGTGACAAATCTGCTTCGGTAGAAAAACTGATCGGTACAACTGGGTGATGTTACGACCTACTTAGGCATCGCAACTACAACTCAAGAACAAGTCAAAATAAGCCAGAACAAATATCCTGTCTATTCTACAAACTATGGCCAAGATTACTTGGCCATTTTATCTGTTTTGGGCTGAATAACTTTCAATCTATCCCTAAGGCGTCTGTACCCACAACATGCCCATTAAATTCATTCATAGCATCCAGTAGCGAATCCCATAAATACTCTGCTGAAGAGCTGTCACTCAAAATTGAGAAAACAGGTATTTTATTAACCTTATGTCGCACAATAACCGCATTCACTCTTGCAACAGATGTTTGCACAATGGCATCAAGCGGAAAAGATTGTTTTCGCAAATCTACGCCACATAATTTAGCCATAGTTTGCTCTATGTATTCACCCGTTAACATAAACCATGCATGACTATCCTGACAATATAAGCGATAACAATTATCTGGTACGGGACGTGCTGTTAGTTCCTGTAGCGTTTTCCCCATAGTAGTTGACCCATCTAACACCCAGTATTCATTCTCACTTAAGCGCAATGACATCAGGGATGCAGCTTCATTTTGCTGCAACATATTAGGCTTACTTGGAACAGGCAGCTTAGCAGCATCTAAATGAGACCTTGCGTTTGTTCCCCGAAAACCAATCCGGGCAGCGACTGACATGTCAATTAAAGCCAAATTAGCGGCGAGTTTTTTACTGTCGCCCTCAGAAGCCACTTTCGTCACTAAGGCACTATCACCCATATTTTTCAAAGTAATAGCATCCATTTTTCTGTAAACAAAACTACGCTGATTAAATATCTCAGATGTTTTTGTAGCACTCATGGTTATAGCTCCTGGCGCTTGTTTTCTGGATCATAGAAAGGCAACTTAACCACCGTGGCTTTAACGACTTGGCCTTTATCAACTCTGATATCTATAGATGATCCGGGGTCACACTGATTAATACCTGCATATGCCATTCCGATAATAGAACCCACTGCAGAAGAATATTCACATGAGGTTACATTGCCACTAATATCACCGTCTTCCAGAACTAGATGGCCTTCTTTTGGTTTCATCGTTTCTTTAGGCAACACGAAACCAACCAGCTTACGCGTCTGTTGTCGTGCCATCACAATATCGACTGAACGGCTACCTACAAAAAACGGTTTTTTGCGATTAATCGCCCATCCCATTGATACCTCACCTGGGTGACTCATGCCGTCTGTATCTTGACTGATAATAATATGGCCTTTTTCTAAACGTAGTAAACGTTGAGTTTCTACTCCAAATGGTTTTATTTGAAACTCTTCACCCGCACTTATGATTGTGTCCCATAACGCTTCGCCACAACTGGCTGGAACATGAATTTCATACCCTAGTTCACCCACAAATCCGACTCGAAGTAGTCGTGCTGAAATTCCGGCAACCTTACCTTCGCGATAAGCCAGATAAGGAAAAGCCTCAGGACTCAAATCCACACCTTCTGTTATCTTTTCAATTACCTTTCTTGAGTCAGGACCTGCAACGTTAATCGCAGCAAAAGCAGATGTGACGTTGGCAATATCAACATTCAAACGCCATTGAGCGTTCCACTTCAACATTTCACGATACACATGCTCTACACCACTGGTAGTGGCAGTGACATAAAAATGCTCTTCATCAATACGGCAAGCAACACCATCATCAATAACCACGCCATACTCATTTGTGAGAACGGCATACCTTGTTTTGCCAATAGGCTGTTTTAAAAATGCAAAGGTATAAATACGGTTCATAAATTCTGCAGCATCAGGTCCGCGTAAATCGATTCCACCGAGCGTACTAATATCGATTATGCCAACTTTATTGCGTACATGTTTCGACTCAAGCTGCATGCAGTTGTCGCGTTCAGTTGGTTGCCCATAAAATGCTGGCCGCTGCCAGTTCCCTGCGGGCATCATTTTAGCGCCCAATTCAAGATGACGATAATGCATAGCAGTATGACGAACAGGATCAAAAACCCGCCCTGCTACATGGGCTAGTTTCTCAGGTGCATATGGTGGACGAGCCGTTGTAACCCCTGTTTCTGTGACGCTACGATCAGTTGCGTTAGCCACTAAACGTGCGGTGGGTAGCGCAGAATGACGACCTTGTGATGGCCCCATGCCTACAGTCGAAAAACGTTTTACCAATTGAATGTCGCGATAACCTAAACGTGTGGCATTTACAATATCTTTGGTTTGTAGGTCTTCATCAAAATCGACAAAGTCCTTACCTTTAGGATGACTAAAGATTGGCCAGTCAAAATTCACTTTACTGGAACACGTTTCTTCTTGGGGCAGTTCTATATCATGGCCTAAATTTTTCAAGGCTCTACAGGCGGCAAATTCGCCATCTTTCATAACTGTATCTAATGAATAAATGCCATTGACTGAACCTGCAATGTGCAAGTGCTGAGGCAAATTTGAGAGAGAAAACTCCGAATTATCATCATATGATAACTGAGCACCTGCTTGGCAAAGCAATGGGTATGCGGGCATATAGCCTGCCGACATACATAATAGGTCGCATTGAATAATGTCTGATTGTTCAGATACTTGCCCTTGAGCAACAATTTCACGCACATCAACGGCTCGAATATGACGGTTACCTCTGGTTGCTAACGCTTCGTAAATCGTCTGCCCTTGTTTAACAGTGATCCCTTTATTTTGAACAGCTACTAATAGTTCAACAGAATCACTGGTATTTCGCATATCTACTAATGCAGCAACATCAACTCCATTCTCGTGTAATTCAAGAGCAGCTAAATAGCCATCATCGTTACCTGTTAAGACAACGGCTCTTTGGCCAGGTTTAACCGCATACAACTTCATTAATCTGGTTGCAGCGCTACACATAATAATGCCGGGTAAATCATTATTACGAAACACAACGTGTTGTTCAAACGCCCCAGATGCGACGATGCATTCTTTTGCGCGCACCTTGTACATGCGCTTGCCTTGAATAATCGGCAGATAGTTATCAGTAAACCATGCATTACAGGTAGCGTTCATCAACACCTTAATATTGTCATGTTGTTGAATTTTTTCGGTCAATTTAATACGAAGCAAGTCCGCTTTTTCGCCCTGTATATCGAAGCGATGATATGCAAGCGCCCCGCCCAGTAAACCAAGCTCTTCTACAAGCAATACCTGACAACCCGCATCTGCTGCCTTTAATGCAGCACTCAATCCAGCAGGACCTGCACCCACCACTACCACATCATGAAACAAATATGCCTTGTCGTAATACTCAGGTTGAAACTCCAGATCAAGTTTACCCAAACCTGATTTTTTACGAATAAAAGGTTCCCATTTTTCCCACATACCCATTGGTTTGAAAAAGGCGCGATAATAAAAGCCAACAGGCATAAATCGGCTAAAATATCCTAAAATTGCATCGCGATCGTTTACTAAAGAACCGCTATAGTTCTGACCTGCTACTCTTTGCCCAGAAACAACTAATTCTTTATCAGCAAGCACATTGGGTTCACCACCCAGTTGCACCATAGTATTTGCATCTTGCCCCGCCATAGTCAGTGGACCTCTGGCACGATGATATTTAAAAGAACGAGACATTAGCCATCGTTTATTTGCAACTAATGCACTGGCAATTGAATCACCTTCCAGGCCCTCATACTGCAAACCATCAAACTCAAAATTGACTGTCTTTTTGTGATCAACTAATAAACCCATAGGTTTTTTTAAGCGCATTGAATTACTCATGTCTCAGCCTTTTCGAGTTTGGGTGCAAACTCAACTCGTTTATTAAAAATCTCTGATGCATGATAAGTTCGAACCACGTTATCTGTTCCAGTATGTCTGTCAGCAATAAACCAAAAACTTGTTGCAGCATGCAACCACCATTCACGCACTACCCCGATATTGTTATCAGAATAAAATACATAATCAGCCCATTCAGCATCACTACAACTATTGGGATCAGGCATCTTCGTGACTTCACCGCCATATACAAATTCGCTTATATTTCGTGGCCCATTTAACGGGCAAACCATAATTTTCATAATCTCAACCTCGCTTAGTGGCTAGCTGCAGTAGCGCCCATTTCATTAACCTGACGAAACTCTTTAAATCGATCCATAGCAAAAGGAGCAATAAGTTTGGGTACTTTGCCACCACTAGCAATCAACTCGGCCATGGTTTTTCCACAAATAGGCGTCGCTTTAAACCCCCATGTTCCCCAGCCAGCATCCAGGTAATAATTGTCAACAGGGCTAAGCCCCATAACAGGACTGTAGTCAGATGTCATATCTGTCACACCTGCCCATTGACGCAGCAACCGAAGATTTGCCATAAAAGGAAACATTTCAATAGCACTGGATAAAAGACTTTCTTTCAACTCAAGTGTGGAACGCGTGTTGTACAACGGATAAGGATCCGAACCACCACCAAAAACAATTTCTCCGCGGCTTGTTTGTTGCACATAACAATGTAAAGCCGAAGAACTCACCATTTGATCCAGAAAAGGTTTAACCGGTTGAGTAACCATTGCCTGTAGAGGATAAGATACGATGGGAAGCTTAAAACCAGCCTTTGCCGCCAATAATGAGCTATGTCCTGCAACTGCTTGCACAGCACAACCACATTTAACGATCCCTTTATTGGTTTTAACTCCAACAACCTTATTATTTTCTACAATGACATCTAAGACTTCTGTGAGTTGATGTAACTCAACTCCGCGCTGAGTGGCGCCTTTTGCGTAACCCCAAGCAACGGCATCGTGTCGGGCCGTCGCTCCATCCATATGCCATAGGCCAGCCAATACAGGAAGGTGTCCAGGATTCATATTGAGTGTAGGCACAAGCTCTTTAATTTCTTGAGGGCCAATTAATTCAGTTTTTCCACCAAAATGTGTACTCACCTCTGCTCGCTGACGAAAACCTCTTATAGCTGCATCTGTGTGTGCAAGTGTTAACTGTCCTCGCTGCGAATACATAATATTAAAATCAAACTCATTCGAGAGATTTTTAAACATATTGACCGATTCGCTATAAAACTTCACACCTTCAGGTGTCATATAATTAGAACGAATAACAGCCGTATTTCTCGCAGTATTACCTCCCCCTAAATAACCTTTTTCTAAAATAGCTACATTAGTAATTCCGTGATACTTAGCTAAATAATAAGCGATAGCCACACCATGTCCGCCGCCACCTATTATGATTACGTCATAACTGGATTTTAATTTAGTCGGAAGTGGTAAATCAGCATGTTTCTCGAACGCATAATCTTTTTTTAGACCGTATTTTAATAATGAAAAAGGCATTAGTTTCGCTTCCCAAGAGATATGGTTGGTAGACTCAATAAACCGCAAGGAAGTGATAAGTTTAATAGAGAAAAATTAAAGAGGTTAATTAAGGAAAGAAAAGAACTCATTTGTTAGACACCTGGTTGCGCGCCGCTGTTAGAGTGTTTTTCATTAGGCAAGCAATAGTCATAGGACCAACACCACCTGGAACTGGGGTAATAGCATCTGCCCAAAGTTCAATATCGTTAAAATCGACATCACCAACCAGTTTTCGCTTCCCATCAATGTTGACCACATTGATGCCAACATCAATAACGGTTGCACCACGTTTGATCCAACCAGAATTAATCATATTGGGTCGACCTACAGCCGCAACAATAATATCTGCTTGTGAACAAAGCTGTTCAACATTATGACTGCGTGAATGCACCGTAATAACAGAACAATCTGCTTGCAATAACATCGAAGCCATCGGTTTACCCACAATATTTGAACGACCGACGACAACGGCCAGTTTCCCACTTAAATCAGGGTGTATACTTTTTAATAACAGCATGCACCCGTATGGCGTGCAAGGTTTAAGTGTTGCAGTTCCAGCGACTAATGCGCCAACATTAATTGGGTGGAAACCGTCGACATCTTTATCTGGGTGAATGGCTTCGATAACCGCTTTCTCATCAATATGCTTTGGTAATGGTAATTGCACCAAAATGCCATGTACCGCTGGATTATTATTTAAACTTTGGATCGTTTCGATAAGCTCTACTTGCGAAGAAGCGATGGGCAGCATGTGTTTAGTAGAATGAATTCCCACTTCAGAAGCTCGCTTAATCTTATTACGCACGTATACCTCACTGGATGGATCTTCACCTACTAAAACAACGGCAAGCCCAGGAATAGTATTATGAATATCACGAAATCCCTGTACTTCGACTACTAACTCTTGAATAATTTCTTGCGCTATTTTTTTACCATTAATTATTTTTGCCACAACTTGATCCCCACTGCACTTATTTAAAAACAAGAGTTTTGTTTCCATACAAAAACACACGATTTTCACAATGTAATTTCACTGCCCGCGCCAGTGCAATGGTTTCTGTATCACGACCAATAGACACTAATTGTTCAGCACAATCAGCATGATCAACAGGTTGCACAGCTTGTTCAATAATCGGTCCCTCATCTAAATCTGAAGTGACATAATGCGCTGTGGCACCAATAAGTTTAACACCCCGCTCAAAGGCCTGATGATAAGGCCTAGCACCTTTAAAGCCTGGTAAAAAAGAATGATGAATATTAATAGCATGACCTGATAACTCTTTACATAAACTATCTGATAAAATCTGCATATATCGAGCAAGAACAACCAGCTCTGTATCTGTTTCTTTTGCTAAATCAAGCAATGCCAATTCTTGCTCTCTTTTATTCTCTTTTGTGATAGGTAAATGCACAAAACGAATGCCTTCTCGCTCAGCCATAGGCCGCAGGTCTTTGTGATTTGATACTATTGCTGTAATTTCTATGGGCAATTCACCTTTGTGAAAACGATAGAGCAAATTAGCCAAGCAATGGTCTGATTTACTGACCATGATTAATACGCGTTTAGGAATTGAGGAGTCATATAGTTGCCACTCCATATCAAACTGTTTGGCGATATCAGTAAAACCTTCTCGGATCAGACTAATATCAAAATCTTTAAGGTCAACTCGGCACACAAGACGCATAAAAAAACGCTCATTAATTTCATCGTCGTACTGGTTTAATTCAGATATGTAACAATTTTTAGCCCATAAAAACGACGTTATTGCTGCAACGATGCCACCAGTCGCAGTGCATGTGACCTTAAGCACAAGCTCAGTTGATTGAGATTTTAGCTTTATCATGATTATTCACCTTATCTTTATATACTTATTTCATATATGAACACTCTATTCTTATATGATTTAAATCACTTAATTAGTGTTGAAATATTGCGCTAATAACTCACTATATAATTAAACTTTCCTTATTTCAACAGGAACTTGCTTTTAAAGTAAAATTATTGATAATAACTTCATATATACATAAAAAATTCAAATATGATGATTATGAAAAATTCCACGAAACCTAATGATAGTCCTAATGATAGTCCTAATGATAGTCCTAATGATAGTTCTAATGGTAGTTCTAATGGTAGCTCAAACGATTCAAGTTATACCGTTCCTGCGTTATCTAGAGGTTTACTGATTATAGAAATGTTTAGAAATACAAAACGGGTACTCAGCACCCAAGACTTTTCTGAAGCATTACAAGTGAGTCCCTCTTCGATTTATCGCATTGTGCAAACACTCATCGATATGAAATACCTCAGTAAAGTTGCACGTAATACTTATGAATTAGGCCCTCAAGTTATTTCTAATGGATTTTCTTACCTTGCAAGCCGCGACCTAGTCGATGTCGCAGCACCTCATTTACAACAATTGCGCGACTCAACCTCAGTGTCTTGTCACCTCGCAATTCTTGATGGCTGGGAAACAATATATATATATCGTGCGTTAGCATCTCAACGTTTATCTGTTAATGTGCCTATAGGCACAAGGTTACCAAACCATACAAATGCACTAGGTCGTGCCTTATTGAGCCAAAAGACACCAAAAGAATTAAGTCAATTGTATATCGGTAAACAACTGGATAACCACCCTCCACCTCATCCACAAAATTTATTAGAGCTGGTAGAGCTCATTCAAATTGAGCAAAATCAAGGATACGCTATCAGCCGCTCTGATAATGCGACCGCTATTGCGGCACCTTTATTTAATTATGCCGGAGAGATAGTCGCTGCGATTAATGCATCAGGCCCCGATGTAGTTATGAAAGATAAAGTAGTCAATCATGGGATCATGGAACAACTACTCAAAACAGCGGCTAAAATATCCATGGAGCTAGGTTATCGTGCATAAAACAAAGTATTCATTACCTTAAAATTGATATGAACACGCGAGCTTAAATCTAGCTCGATTAAAACTTGATTAAATTTTATTGGCGTTTCTGATGGACTTTCAAACCAACCTGCCTATTATTCATGTCACATATTATCCATATATAAGCAATGTCATTCACTATTAATGTTTTACACATACAGATTACATTGACTTAAAATAATAACTTCGACACAAAAATATCTTATTTTTGAAGCGTTTTTTGTTAGTTATTTTTTAACGATGGTCTTTTTGATTAGAATCATTAATAAAAAATGAGTGTTTATAATAACAATGTCACTAGGGGCACATCATGTCAGAGATAAATATTACCTTAAAAGATGTTTACGAAATAACACTAGCAGCGCTAAAGGGCGCCGGCGCAAATCAAGATAACGCTGCTTCTGTTGCCAGATCGACTGTTCTCGCAGAACGTGATGGAACACGAAGCCATGGCTTAATGTATGTCCCCATCTATGCTGAGCACATAATCTGCGGCAAAGTAGATGGTGCTGCAAAAGCTGATGTTAACTGCACTCGTCCAAGTGCAATCTGTGTCGATGCAAAATCAGGTTTTGCGCACCCTGCAATTGATGCAGGCTGGGATGCTTTTACAGCAGCAGCTCGAACAAACGGAGTCGCTGCAATGACGATATATAACTCTTACAACTGTGGTGTTTTAGGTCATCATGCTGAAAGATTAGCAGAGCATGGCTTAGTTGGTTTGTGCTTCACACACGCACCCGCATCAATAGCTCCCGTCGGAGGCAATAAGCCCGTTATTGGTACTAACCCAATTGCAATTGCTGTTCCAGACGCAAATGGTGGCGCAGCCATTGTAATTGACCAATCTGCAAGTGTCGTTGCAAAATCAGAAATAATGCTACGAGCGCGCACAGGAAAAAGTATAGAAAACCACTGGGCACTTGATGAGCACGGACAACCCACCACTGATCCTAATCTTGCCTTGAAAGGTTCAATGGCTCCATCAGGAGGCTACAAAGGCTTTGGTATTGGTTTATTAGTGGAAATACTCGCTTCCTGTTTATCAGGAGCTGTACTTAGCAAAGATGCGAGTCCATTTTCAGGAACAAAAGGGGGTCCTCCCAATACCGGTCAATGTTTCATTGCTTTTGATCCCGGCGCATATTCAGGTGATACCTTTATTGAAAAAATAAATATGTTGGCTGCAGCTATTTCAGATCAGGAAGGCGCACATTTACCCGGCTCTAAAAACAAAGTCAATCGACAACGTACCGCCGATGAGGGCGTTATGGTCAGCAAAGAACTATTGGATAAGATCAAACATTACGCAACAATGTAAAATAAGTTAATCTTATTGCCTCGAAAATAAATATTATATTTTGATTGAATGCGGATCTACTAATCAGGGTCCAATTTAATTCTGAAATTATACGAGTTTTCATTTATATTATTAGTAATAAACTTCGCATAGTCTCTAGTGTCATCATTCGTAGACAAACTTGTTTCCTGGCATCACCTATTTCATTTGTCAAAAAGTGTGATTATTTTTAATTTAAGCACCTCTGATTTCTAATCGTTTTTTATAAACACTTATATAACTTAGATATACATTAAAAATAACTAACTCAAGCAGATAAGTATGATCAGGAAAAAATATTTCCTAATAAATTTAAGTCATTAATTAAATCTGCTTATCAATGTATTCGATTTTTTAATTTGAATACTTATCTGACATGAAAGAATATGTGATAGC
>OOGD01000062.1_pt1 | contig 25990 bp, 19 predicted proteins | sample 1670381 | NCBI WGS metagenome assembly OOGD01 (sample SAMEA98146918, study PRJEB22522) | marine metagenome | biome: marine biome; feature: marine water body; material: sea ice | place: Arctic Ocean | collected 14-Sep-2015 | depth 1.3 m | reverse complement strand
CACTTGTAATGATCCTGAAGATGCGGGTGATTTTTTTGAAGACTCAAGCATTAGTAATATACTAAAGCTCCATGCATTTTTTGGTGGTAAGTTAAGCCCGCTGAATGAAAAAAGTAAAAAAACAAAAAAACAACATAGTTTCTATTATAGCGGTGTTGGCACTCGTGGTAATTGGCTTCAGAAAAAATTTAACTCTATTTTTGCACCACCTGAAGGTGATATAGACGATATTCTTAAACAAGCCGAAATCGATTTAAACAAGCATTACAAAGATGATGATAAGATTTATATTTTTGGTTTTAGTCGAGGTGCAGCCATTGCTAGAATGTTTGCTTCGAAATGTGGCGAGTGGAACAAAGAAGTAGAATTTTTAGGTGTGTTTGATACTGTTGCTGCAACTCGAGGTTCACTAGACTTGAATCCCGATACTTATCCAGCAAGCGGTGTAGTGTTTGAAAATGGCACCATAGGGAACCATATCAATAAAGCAGTACACTTGGTATCAGTAGACGAAAAACGTATCACGTTTCAGCCAACTTTATTTAATAAAGACAATCGGATTACTGAAGTTTGGTTTGCAGGCGTACACTCTGATATAGGCGGTAGTTATTGGTTTGACGGGTTGTCTGACATTACACTGAAGTTTATGATGGACTTCGTTAGAGATGATTTGCAGATATTAACGAACGAACAATTAAATTATGATGATTTAAAGATACAAGGGGCTCAGGATTGTATTTGTTGGGACGATCTCAATATTAACCCATTGCCAAATGGCGTCTTACATGAGCAAAAACGCAAAGGTATTGCAGCTAAAACCTTGTCACCGCGATTGGTAAGAGTGAATAAAAACGATCAGCCGTCATTAGACATTCCAATCATTCATCATAGTGTTTGTGAAAGGTTTAGCAACGTTACTTCATATCGGCCTTATGCTTTGCGTAATAAAAAGTTTTTTGTCATGCAAGAAGATGGAACTGTTGATGAAAATCCTAAATTTATTGGTGTTGCAGGATTATAACCATCAAAACGATATTGGTTTTATGATAAACAAAACTTAACGCCACAGTGAATGCGGCGTTAGCTTTTTTGGAGTAATACACTTGGCAACTAAAATAGAGATTGAAGACTTCATGAGAACTGAGTTCCCTCAGGCTAAGTGCATTGTCGAAGCCGTTGGTGATCAATCCGCAACGCTGAGACAGGCAATAGGGTTTGATGAATTAAGACCTGGTGGCACAGTGTCTGGGCCAGTTTTAATGACGGTTGCTGATTGTGCTTTATATGTCGCTATTCTAGGAGAAATAGGCTTAGTTTCACTGACAGTTACAACCAGCCTAACCATTAATTTTATGAGGAAACCCTCATCAACCAAAGATATCATTGCTAAATGTACTTTGTTAAAAGTTGGGAAATCGCTAGTGGTTGGCGAAGTTTCTTTATATTCCGAAGGCGATGAGAAAGCTGTTGCACATGTCGTTGGAACCTATTCAATTCCTAAATTAAAATAAAGCTCGCAACTTTTAAAGTCAACATCATAACTATTCACGGGGCTTCACTCTATCTCACATTATTGACAACCATTTTTACCTGCTTAGAATGAGGCCATTGTGCTTAAAAATTTACAATCATGGAATGAAACCTACCTATAGTTTTACGGATTCAAACTCAGCTGCCTGGGAAAAAACGGCGATTTCATTGTTTTGGAAATTAAGCAACTACTCGCGATCACTGACTGGGTGATGTTGTTGTATCAATTCTTAATTAATACGCTATTCCCAGATCACTTATACAAGGGACCTGACTTTTTTTATTTATTAGAAGGAAGTGAAAGAGTTTATAGTAAATGGATCTTGGCTGGACGGGCTAGTGCAACCGAAAAAGGCACTTTTGATGAAGCTTTTTTAAGTTGAGATGCCGTTTGTGTATTGTTAACCGCCTATTCAATTGGTTCTAAATATGACTAGTTGCTCCCAAACAGGGTAACCCACCGAAAACATCCTAGTTGGAGCACTCGCCAAGTAATTCAATCTGGTGGTATAATTGAGGCAAGCATCCAATTAGATACTCTGCAGGTGCCGATGAACCGTTCCTAATGTTATTTAGGTTTTATGTTCAATAAAAGACGCAAGCAGGAGAAATAATTGAGAGAAAATGGAGAAAAGTCAGCATACGAGTTAATCAAGTTAACGCTTAGGGCGCATCTGATTTAGACGTATATGCCTTTATCGAAAATTTTTCGCTTTATATTCGAACCGGTGAATTCGGGTATATTTTTTATATTTCACCAACAATAAATGAGTAAAGAAAATGAGTAAAGGTACAGTTAAATGGTTCAATGCCGATAAAGGTTTCGGTTTTATTACACCTGAAGATGGTGGTAAGGATCTGTTTGTTCATCATTCAGAAATCCAGGCAGGCGGCGAGTACGCAACCTTGAATGATGGCCAAGCAGTAGAGTTCGAAGTTGGTCAAGGTCAAAAAGGGCCGTGCGCCAATAAAGTTGTTGCTGTTTAAGCGGCGACAAATACCAAATCAAGAAGCGGCTGGCTACGCCTCCGCTTCTTGATGTGTTAAGGCGATCTATGTTAAAGCTGAATCAGTAATGAAATTTAAGTTACTCTGATGTTATCCAGACAAGAAGAGCGCCAATGTTTGCAATAAAATCGTCATGACAGAGCGGTTAAATAATATTTAACTTCGAAGTAACTACCTGCAAACCGCCTCATTCAAAACGCTTAGACAGTAAAACCGACGCCGACTCTACTTAGTAAAAATCCAGTGGCTATTGTCAATATAGACCGAGGAACATTACGAAGTTTTAGTCAACTTGTGTGCAGAAAATAAACGCGTCTGTCCATTCGAAGATTCTTTCATAATAACTTACGTACCAATAATATCCCTATCGCGACACTCGGCCCAACGCCAAATGCGAACATGATTGTACCGATACCTACGACACCACCTAGGTACCAGCCGATAGATACAACCGTGATCTCTAGCGCGATGCGAATACTCGCGATGGGAAAATTTGTTTTTATTTGTAGCCCCGTCATTAACCCGTCTCTAGGGCCAGCGCCAAGGTTGGCTGTCAGATAAATACCCGATCCAATACCGATGACTAGTACGCCGCTAACGACTTGAATCAGCTGCCAGATCAATGTCTGCGGGTTGGGTAATAAATGTAGCGAAAAGTCGATCATAAAGGCGATAATCAGCGCGTTTAAAATAGTACCTATGCCCGGCTTTTGGCGTAATGGTATCCACATGAATAAGACGCTGAAACTTACTATCATCGTAGAGAACCCAACACTCCAGTTTGTTTTACTAGAAATGCCTTGAGCCAATACCGTCCAGGGACTGACACCAGCACCGCTCGCAATCAGTATTGCCTCACCCAGACCAAACAACACCAAACCTATGTTCAAATAGAAAAAGGTAAGCAGCTTTGGGCGAAGACTAAAAGGTGTTGGTGAACTCCAATCTAATCGCGGTATGGATTTAACGGCAAAAATTTTCAGCATCTATTGCTCTTCCTTAAAACTATATTTTTTTGGCATAATAATGCTGGGCTTAGATGTCTGGTCTTCAATTAAAAAAATCAAACTATTCAAAGTTATAGCCCAACGGCATTCGCAGCGAGTATCGTCTAAATACTCCTGCAAGGCCTTCGGTGAAAACCTTGTGTCATAAATAGCGCCTAACTAGTAAAACAATAACCTCGACAATAGCCAGATTAGCCATTGGTCACAGTAATGCCGTGTTGATTTAATTGACTTGTTTGTACTCAACTTCATTCTATCGAATTACGCCAATATCGTCGATATCAAGCCAAAAAATGCTTGCATTGAAATACTCATTTCGCGAAATGAAGTGGCCTTGATAATATTGTGACTACACAGCTAACTAAAAATGGGATTATAGTTGGCGGAGACTAACACTATTTTGAGCAGTCCAGTTTTAAATGATGGTATCCAATTAAAATGGTCAAAAAAAGACAGCTTAGCAACATGACGCTAATTAAACACTTGAGTAACTTAGCCGGCACCTTCTTGGAGAAACTAAGCAAAAGGTAGGTTTAACAGTAACGTGATGCTCGTCATTTTCCAGTTGATTGCTGGGTGTCCATAATTGATTTAGTTAGCATCAACGCAATGAATGCAATATAGATGAGTTGAATGCTAGATAATTAAACTCGATTAGCGCCATTCAAGCAAAATGAAATGGTGGTCAGATCGAACTTGAAAAACCTCATGATTATTATTTCTTCTTGGCCCTGGGGTGAGCAGAGTCATAGACCTTCGCCAAGTGCTGGAAGTCAAGGTGGGTATAAATCTGCGTCGTGCTGATATTGGCATGGCCTAATAGCTCTTGTACGGAACGCAGGTCACCACTGGATTCAAGTAGGTGAGTGGCGAAAGAGTGGCGGAGTGTGTGGGGTGACAGCGGTTGATTGAGGGTGCGTGTTTTTGATAGCACATTCAGTCGCGCCTGAACATTACGGTGTGATATGCGCCTTCCGAGCTTACTCAGGAACAATGCCTGGTCTGAATCGGCGCGGACAAATCTTGAACGAATTTTCAACCAGCGCTTTATTGCAGTGATCGCCTTTGAGCCAACCGGTAGATAACGCGCTCTGTTACCTTTACCGATGACGATAAGCTGCTGTTGATTGAGATCAATGTCGTGGATGTCGATGTTAACCAGCTCCGCGAGACGTAAACCGGATGAATAAATGAGTTCGAATATTGCCAGATCTCTAATGGTTAAATCGCTATCTGTCTCGCTGTTACACAAAAGTTGTCCGATCTGTTCGGCATCGCACGTTTTTGGCAGTAACTGATCAGGCTTTGGCGCCCTAACACCTTTCGCTGGATTACTCTTCACCAAACTTTCGCGCATTAAATATTGATATAGCCCCCTAATTGAAGAGAGCTCACGCTGGATCGAGCTACTTTTGAGACCATTTCGAAAACGATAAGCGGCGTAAGCATTGACCTGTAAAAAGTCGACTTTGGTCCATTGAGTAATGTCGTGATCATGCAAATAACGCGAAAAGTTGTCGAGGTCGCGGCGGTAATTTTTACAGGTGTGAGGAGAGTAGTATTTTTCACTACGCAATACCTGAATATAAGAATCCAGATATTGCGCTTGACGTTCTTTCATACGATTTGGTTGTTATCCAAAGAAAATTATATTGCCAATAGCCCTTGCAGGCGAGCGCTGACCAATTCACCAAGTTGCTGCAGAAAAATGGTGCCCATTTTTTTAGTGAAGTGTTCTTTATTGGTGCTACCAAGGCAAAGCAAACCAAGGTCCGATGCATGATAAAGTGGGATAATGGCGCAGGACTCTACATTTAAATCAATACCAAACAAGGCTGCGTTGATGCTTGCTTTTTGTTCTCCACAGATTGGTTTTCGACCAGAAATCCAAGTTTTAGCGATATCGCCGACGCCACTATTTTCATCAAGATAATGGCTGCTGAGACGTTTTTTCGAATCAATAATGGTTGGCAAAAACTTAAAGCTAACATAATCAGTATTGAAAAATGTTTGCACTTGATCCTGAACCATCGATAGCACATCGTCCAGTTGATCGCTGCTCATTAGCTCGAGCGCAAGACGATGAAAGCGTTGATTAAGCTCTTCATTCTCACGGGCAATAGTCACCAGCTCATCCAAGTTTTGTTTAATTACCCGATTTTCATCACGCAGCATTATTAGTTGGCGCTCGACCAATGAGGTCACGCCACGAATTTGATGTGGAATCGACAGACCGGTAAAAATATCGGGATAGGACATCAATGTCTCTGGATGCTTTTGTAAATAATCGATGGCTCTCGATTCTTCTGATTGATCTGGTTGGGCTTTTGCTTCGGGCATTCTTTCTACTCTTAAGTTGGCACTAATGGTTAGTGCTGGTCGGCAATTTCGCCTTGAAATACCATCGCGGTTTCACCAGTCATCATAACGGGGTTATCTTCTCCCTGCCATTCTAGCTGAAGTTCGCCACCGATGAGTTGTGCAGTGGTGTGTGTATCCAAAATTCCGATTTGAACACCAGCAGCCATCGCCGCACAAGCGCCACTGCCGCAAGCTTTGGTTTCACCAACACCACGCTCAAAAACACGTAGGATAAAGTTTTTGCGATCTACAATTTGCATGAATCCGACATTTACTCTTTCAGGGAAAAAAGAATGTGCTTCAAGTATTGGACCGAAAGTTTCCAGATCACCTTGATTAACGTCATCAACCAAGATGACTATATGAGGGTTACCAATCGCGAGTGCACTAAACTGAATGGTTTTCTGAATGGATTGTTGGTCAAGATCGATTTGATATTGATCGCAACGGACTGACGCATTGAGCGGGATCTGTTTTGGATCAAACGTTGGCGTACCCATGTTAACGCGCACTCGACTGGCACTCATCATTTCTAATTGCAACAACCCAGAATTAGTTTCGACCGTAATTAAATCAGCATCACTGAGATTTTGCTCGCGGACGAATCGCGCAAAGCAACGAGCGCCATTGCCGCATTGTGAGACTTCTCCACCGTCGGCATTGAAAATACGATATTTGAAATCGGCGTGATCCGATTGGGCTTTTTCGACTACCAGCAGTTGATCAAAACCAATACCCAAGTTGCGATCAGCCAGGTGTTTAATTTTGGCGCTAGCTGGCTCAAAGTGTTGATTGATCGCATCAATAACAACAAAGTCATTGCCAAGACCGTGCATTTTGGAGAATTTAAGCGCCATTAGAAATCCATTATACGGGTAACAACGATTCGCCACTTATCTGCTCATCAAAGGTTTCGCGTTGACGAATACAATAGTGCTGATCACCATCGACCATTACTTCGGCGGCACGATTACGCGTATTGTAATTGGACGCCATCGCAAAGCCATAAGCCCCTGAGGAGCGCACGGCTAGCAAATCGTTTTGTGCCAGTTTCATTACTCGGTTCTTGCCTAGGAAATCGCCTGTCTCACAAATAGCGCCGACAATATCATATTCAAGCTCTGTTTCGGCACTTCCCAGTTGGACGGGAATGATGTCCTGCCAGGCGGAGTAAAGAGCAGGCCGAATTAAATCGTTCATTGCGGCATCGACGATTGCGAAGTTCTTTTCGTCAGACAATTTGAGGTAATTGACCTGACTCACTAAAATGCCAGCGTTACCGGCAATAGCGCGACCTGGTTCGACTACAATAGTGCCGTCAAAACTTGACAGCTGTTCGCTCAAAGCAGAGGCCCAATCACTGGGTAACGGCGGTGTTTCGTCTTGATAACGTATGCCTAAACCACCACCGAGATCCATATGGTGGATGTTCAAACCTTGCCGGTTTAAACTATTGACTAAAGCGAGGAGGAGAGTGAGCGCATCGATAAAAGGCGATAACTCGGTGAGCTGAGATCCAATATGACAGTCGATGCCGATAACATCAATATTCACTAATTGGTTCGCCTTTAGATAAATTCGTTCGGCGTCGTCAAACGCAATTCCAAACTTGTTTTCTTTTAATCCGGTTGAAATGTAGGGATGAGTTTTTGCATCAACATTAGGATTAACCCGGAAAGAAACGGCCGCAATCAAATTCTTATCAGCCGCAACCTGGTTGAGCAAATCAAGTTCCTGTTCAGACTCGACGTTAAAACAATGAATGCCCGTGTCGAGCGCCAATGCCATTTCATGTGCCTGCTTACCCACACCGGAGAATACGATTTTGGATGGATCGCCCCCGGCTCGTAATACGCGCTGTAATTCACCGCTTGAGACAATGTCAAAACCCGATCCAAGACGGGCCAGCACGTTTAATACAGCAATATTCGAATTGGCTTTAACCGCATAACAGATGAGATGCTCTCGCCCCGCCAAAGCATCATCAAAGGCATGCCAATGGCGCTCCAGAGTTGCTCGAGAATAAACATACAGTGGGGTACCGTAAGTTTCAGCAAGCGTGCTAATGGCGACATCTTCACAGTAGAGTGAGTCACCTTTGTAATTAAAATGGTCCAAAATAGTTTCTCTTCAATATTTACAAATAGTGTTTCTAAGTCGCTTTATCGCTCGTAGTCCGAGCTTTAACTGTCAGTCTTTTTTTCGTCATCTGGCAAGGTCAGTGGACCTTTATTACCACAACCAGAGAGACCGATGAGCAGCGTTAGACCTAAAAAGAATGCAATAAGTTTAAGCTTCATAATTACAAGCACTATTAAAAATTCAATTATGTTGGGGAGTGGCGTGAGAGACAAGCTGAAACTTGCAATTTATTTATGATGTGGCTGTGAATTGGCTTTGCCAAACCTAAAAGTAGGCACAAGTGAATGTTATTTGTCGCAATCTTCTGGAACTTTAATTCAAAAAATTAATGCCAATAATGGCACAATAATCAATCCTATCTGAGTTAAACAGTCAAACCAGAAAGTGCTATATTTAAATCATAACGTTACACATTTGCAAGTCGTTTATGCTGATTAAACAGATAGAGTGACTAGTGGATATATTTCCCAGAAGTTAACTTCCGCTTTTGAACGGCTGAGCACTAGATGTCCGTTATTCGTTTTGTGTGATGATTCTCATCGGATTTATATATGCCTTATGGCGCTTCAGGGGCTTGGGTCACTGGCTATCATTTTAACATCTGAATTGTCTGCTGCACCCGCTTGCCACCTTTCAGAGCGAAGCGCTTAATCAATGCCTGATTCGCAATTAACTTCAATTCAATTGATGTCTGTCAGATCAGCTGGTGCATGTCGCGAATGCGCGTAGCGCTAGGCAATTTATGGATGATATTGTAAAAACAGGTCACCCACTTTTAGATGCCTTCAAGCTGGCCAGCGGCGAAGTAAGAACTATCTTTGTCGCCCAATGTATCGACTGATTTCGTTTGATTTTTTCGCTTATGCTATCCATTTTTTTGCGTTCTATTGATGGTCTTCGCTTAAAGTAAGATTGACATTGCATAGTCGTCAATTAGTTCATCGGCATTGTCGCGTTTTAGATAGGCTCTTAAAGTGCCTTCTATTTCGAATCCCAGTTTTTTATAAAGGCTGATGGCTTTAGGGTTATCGCACTCGACGATTAATTCTAATCGTTTAATATTGCGTTGCTTTAGGTGTTCAAAAACTGCACGCATCATCCGGCTAGCAACGCCTTTTCCCTGATGCTCTGGGAAGATAGCCAACGCCCCAATGGTGGCGACGTGTTGTTTGCGCCATTGGCCATAGATCAACGAAAATATTCCAACCCTAACTCCATTTTCCTGATAAAAAACAAATTCATCTCGATTGGCCATTACGTTAAAGCATTCTTTAAACGCTTGTTGTGAAATTTTTTCAAAACTCATGTAGGGGTTAATCGAATCTGCCATATATATCGAGTAAACCAATTCAAAATCGGTCTCAGTCACGCGGATGAAACTGTCATCAGTACCCATATAAGAATTGTGCTTCAGGTGGATTAAAGAACAGGGGAAAAATCTAACGAATCAGAATAAGCAAACAAAGCGGGGGCTCCACCAGTATGCCAAAACAATAGGTTTGCATCCTTGCCGAATTGGCCGGTGCGAATCATGTCTATTAGGCCACCCATCGCGCGACCAGTATAAACAGGATCTAATAGAATACCTTCTAGTTGTGCGGTTAGTTTTATTGCCTCGTTCTCTAACTCACCAACAACGCCGTATCCATCGCCAATATAGCGCGTGTTTAGCGTTAAACTATGTTCAGAAAACGATGCTTTTAATCCTATTACTTTAGCTGTTTTGTTGGCTAGGTTGATGATGTGTTGATCTAGCTCCTGATTATCAATTTCGTCTTTATCAATGCTAATACCAATCAATTCAAACTGCTGTTTGAATATATGCTTGCCGAGCATTAACCCTGCGTGTGTGCCACCAGAGCTTGATGCAAATACAATGTGTGTAAAAAGCTGATCTGTTTGATTCACCAACTCACCAACGGCATCAATAAATGATATTGCACCTAACTCATTCGATCCTCCATACGGCACGATATAAGGTTTTTTGCCCGCAGCTGTTAGTTGTCCAACCAATTCAGGAATATCTTCTCCCTTACGATTGGCACCACCCCAGTGAATATGACAACCAAAGATTTTATCGAGTAAAAGATTGCCGCTAACCTTATCAGGTTGTGTACCACCTAGAATTAGGTGGCACTCCAAATTCAATTTTGCTGCGGCTGCCGCTGTTTGACGACAATGATTCGATTGTGCTGCGCCAGCGGTAATGATCGTATCGCAGCCTTGAGCCAGGGCGTCCCCAAGAATGGTTTCTAATTTTCTAGTTTTATTACCCCCCAGTGCCAGACCTGTTAGGTCATCACGTTTAATCGATATCCTGGGTCCGCCTAGCTTGTCGCTTAAGCGAGTGAGTTCTGTCACCGGGGTGGGGAAAACACCCAGGGACGTTTTTGGGAATTTAGAGGTGTACATTCTCATTGGCCAAATATTATAACGAGTACTCGATAGTGTACCGTTTAGTTTATACAGCTGAAATGCTGAATTTAATATCAACAGACGCTTTTAAGTATTCGAACGCAATGTAACAAATCCAACTCTGAGAGACAGGATTTTGTCTCTTCGTCAATAGAAGTCAGAACTGAAGGCTAGCCGGTACAATGATATTAATAAAAGACAGTCGTCATTAATATGTAAGACAATACTGTTGTTAAATTAGCTCGTCTGGCCAGTTTAATAGAATTAAAAATTCTTTGGGCTGCAGGATTATTAAACAATAAAAGCGTTCAACCTATCCTTCAATAAAGTGCCTCGAAGACCGACTTAAAAATCAAACGTATAGAAGAAGTCCAGTGCGCTTTCTACGCTTTGCGCCGTCTCAACATAAAAACTTTCCGTTAAATTATAACGAAGTTTGAGCGTATTCACGGGCGTTAGAACACCCACACCATAGCTCAAAAATAGGTTTGGCGATAAGCGCCCGCTGAGTTGCACTTGTGATTCACCACCGCCACCGATCGTATCAATTTGAAAATCTTGTATGCCTAATTGCTCGGCGATACTGGTGGCAATGCCACGCCCGCCTTTGATACCCAGCGCCAGCGCTGCTTGCGTTAAAATATTGGCTTCATTCCCAGCGCTTTGAGTATCGATGGATTTACCGAGCACAATATAGGACAAGGTGTTTTCCTCTGTTTGCTGCGGACTGGAAAATAATGTGACTACGGGAGATTTTATCGAGCCACGTACATTTAACCCGGCGGTTACCAAATTAATCGTTCGAGCAGCATCAATATCGATAGCAGTTTGATCGATAGGGCCAACAAATAACAGTCGGCCACGTTGGATAGTCAGATTTTGTCCGTAGGCTTTGTAAATACCGTTTGGAATGTGCACTTCACCCTCTAGCAGTAAGATACCCTCAGGATTTTGTTTAATTCCAATATCGCCGTTTAAACTAGCGCGTAAGCCGAAACCTTCGAGACGAACATCTTTACCTAACGAAACAAGCACATTGGTGCTGATGCGAATTTCTTTTTGGTCTTTCACTGGCACATCTTGTTCGATCATTTCTTCATCAACTAAGACCACGACATCTTTTGAAATCTGCGTTGCATTTGGCGGTAGTTCTTGAATGGTCACTCGCGCGTAAGGGATGTCGACTCGACCATTAATTTTAATGTCTCGACCATTGATTGCGAGTTTAATGCTGGGTGATATTTCCGAGATCACGGTTGGAGCCTGACGCACTTCGATACGCTCTCCATCAAGCGCAAGATTGATGGTAGGTCGGTTTAAATCTTGCCAATCAGCATCACCAATAAGTGTTACTGGTGCCCCACCACTTTGCCAGCCCGCATCAATATTGGCATGAGTGCCATCGATTTTTGTTCGCACAAACCCATCACTTATTGATATAGGCAAATCATTCGATGCGATACTTAAATTGATAATGTTAGCACTACCGAAGTATCTGGGTTTAGATAAGCTACCGCTAATTTGTCCATCGGCAGACAAGATACCGCGAAGCGTTTGTAACTGCGGAAAGAAAGCTTTGAATGTCATCAGCTCGAGCTGCTGTAGTGACACATTGCCACTAATTGTCTTGTTGTCAGCCGTCGGATCTATGACCACGTTGGCACTGGCATTTCCGATATCACTAGATTTTAGTTGGAGCCCTGCAGTGACGTTTTTTTCATCTGCGGCAATGTCCACTGTGAGCGCCTGGTAACGTAAACCGAGGGATTCACTTGGGTTATCACCCAACAATGTTATACCACCCTCAGTCACCTCTAATTTGACGTTTGCTTGCGGTTGCTTATCTGCCCACCATTTCAAATCACCTGCACCCGCCATAATCCCTTTAAACTCAGCCTGTTTGGGTAAATAGGCCTGTAGTGATGCCAATGGAAAGTCACGAATGGAAAGCTTCGCATTACCACTTTTAGCAATATTTGCATCTTCGTCAAGACACACTCGAGCAGGATCCTGCCTCCAACAATGCGCTCCCACTTCGATCGATTGATCTTCGTTATGCCAATTCACAGCGGTTCGGTTTTGCAGTAACCAGTCCTGTTGATAAGCACTGATATCGGCTGACGTTAAAGCGCCAAGCCAGTTGAGTGCCTCATCAAGTGCACCCTTTAACTTGACCGTTGCATCAATGTCACCCCTAGTTGACAAAGCCAACCGATGGTCTGCACGATCGCCTGACAATTTTAAATCAACTTGGCTGAGTGTCAGCAGATTGGTGTTAACACCGGCAGCATTTGCTTTAAATTGACTGTCTGAATCACCTAGCGCCTTAATAGTTGCTTCGATATCTAATGAGTTAATCGATACGTCTTCAATTACCAATGATTTAGCCTTTAAGTTCAATTCAATATCGGGTGCTTGTCGTAAACCACGGATGACAAAAGTTGACTTTGCAGTACCGCTCAACTCTGGCAAAAAAGTCTCTGGTTGATTAATTGATAAATTGCCATCGAGTGACCATTCATCGCTGAGTGACCCCGTCACTTGTATCTGGTTATTGCCACTATTTAAGCTGAGTTCATCGATAGTGAATGCACCATCAGTGGCACGGTTGAGGGTTGTTTTAAGGGCTAAAGGGTATTGGCGTAGCTGACCGATGATATCGGCCTGCTTAACATTCAAGGCCCAGATTTCGCCCTTGGAAGAGCCATTTGCAATTAAACTGCCGTCCAGTTGCCCTGCAAAATCAGGCCAGCGCTGTCCTGGATTGATATTACTCAGCATTAATTCGGTTAGCCATTGAATGCGTCCTGGTGATATTGGGTCAAACCAAATAACCTGGCCCTTTCCGCTGACTTTACCATCGAGTATTTTGACTTTGATATCGTTCGCATCAAAGTGAGAGTAGTCACCCTGCCCTGAAATAGCGATGCTAGTTTTTGGAACAGCGCCATCGATATTACTGTCTAATTGGTCAACCTCTAGGGTGAGTGATTTCAATCGGATTGTTTGGTCACCGGCATGCTCTGCACTCGCGCGTAACGAAAGCGAATATTCCAGCATTCGACCATCAACAACTAATTTTTCAAGTGTGGCTGAAATGGCATCGCCATCGACTAAACCATTGGCAAATAATTCGCCGTTTAAGTCACCCGGAAAGTCTGGCCATTGAATCGATGGATCAATATTGCCGAAGTCAAGGTTGGCTGCCCAGTTTATACCCTCGTGCCAGTCAATTTTGCCATTAACACCAACCTGACCCCCTAGTGTCTCAATCAACAAATTAGTCAGTTGAAACTGTGCTAAGTCACCATTTCCATTTAACTTAATTTTTGACGCCGGAATACCCTCACCTTCGATAAAACTTTTAAGGCTTAGCACATAGGTTTGCAAATCTCCTTTTGCGGTTATCTCACCGTTTAGGCTACTGATTTGTGTCGGGAGCTTTTTGGGTGGCCAAGTGATTTTATCCCAGCTGACTTTAACCGAGTAAGGCCAATTTTTTTCGAGTGGTTTAAAGGCAGCAGATAAAGTGAGGTCCGCCAGTCCGTTGGTGTCGCCATCAATCAGCAGGTTTTTCAGACTGCCGCTCAGTCTTAAATTAAGGTTTTGATTATGAGCTTGATTATTGATGGCTATTAGTGGTGTTGCTGATGCGGTGAGTAACATGTCGAGCGCATAATCGCTCGAGAGTTCGATACCGCCGTTTAATGCTGCCCGAAATTGTTGATAGGTCAGTGACAAGGTATTAAGCGTGACGTAGTTTTGTTGGGTAGATCCACTTAGCTCGATAGCCTTGACCCATTGTGCTTCGGTGCCATCGTCTAGATTGATCTTGATGCTTTCAACCGTTAACCGAGTCAGGTCAATATCGACTGGCAATGCCAAATTAGGAAGCGTTATCGGTTGATTCGATTGGACAGCGACTTGTTCTGCGTCGGTTGATGATAGTTGAATGTCGATAGATTGAGCAGCAATGCTTTCGATACAAAATACGCGATCTAATAAGCAGTCAAATCGCCATCGGGTGTCAAGTTCGGTGATCAGGATGGACAGTTCATCTTGTTGCCAGTGCAGAGAACTGGCTGATATGCCCTGCCAAAAAGTACCGCCGGATGATTCGATGGTTAATGCCTGAAGATGCTTTTGCACGATGTGGACTGACCAACGCGTACCTGCTTCAGTACCAACTATCCAGCTCAATCCTGTGATCAGTAGTATCAGCAACAACGCTATCGTCAATAGAGCCCGCTTTAGCCAGCGCCATATTGATGTCTTTAGTAGCCGACTTTTTTGTGCAACTGGATTGTCGTGCACATCTTCTTCAGTCATCATAATTCAGGCCCAAACGCAAGGTGCAGGCGTATTGGATTGTCGTCTTCACTGACACCCACTGCGACATCAATCCGTAGCGGCCCAACGGGCGATTGCCAGCGTAAACCGGCACCCATGCCGATACTATTTTTTTCACCACTATTATTGAACGCCTTGCCGGCATCACTAAACAGCGCCCATCCCCATCGATCATTAATGCCAAAAACGACTTCTGCGCTGCCAACAGCGATGTAGCGCCCACCGATGGCGTTGCCGGCACTGTCTTTGGGGCCAATGGTTTGATAATCGAAACCACGAATGCTCTGATCGCCACCTGCGAAAAAACGGTTTGATAAAGGCAATCGCTCAAACTCATTGGTTTCGAGCGCACCAAGCTCGGTACGAAAAAGAAAATAATGACTGTTACTAAAACTTCGAAGCCACTTTGCGCCCGCTACAACCTTGACTAGATCGACGTCAGAGGCAAGGCTGCGACTAGCCCCCTGAAGACGCAAACTGTAACGATTACCCTCGGTCGAAAATATGCCACCGCGCCGCTTTGTTCGCGACCAGGCGATTCCTGGAACATAAAGTGTCGTTTTTCGAGTGATGCCACTGACGGTAAATTGATGATCTTCCCAACGTAACGATTCGGTTTGTTGCCAACTGCTTTTAGTTAGGCTGACACGCTGACCTGAGACAGTGAAAAGACTAGCGACACGAGTATCAAATTTTTCCTCTAATGCACCGGTCTCAATTACATAGAAGTGAGTACGCGGTGCTTCAGGAAAAGGGATTTTGTAACTGGCACTAATCGATTGCCTAATTTGTGATGACGCTAATTCTGAATGAAAGCTATGCCCGAAGTGATTAATTTTTGGCTTGTCCAAACTAATTCGTCCACGTGGCCCGGAATCAGTGGCAAAACCAATACCAAAGTTGATCGTATTGTCCGCAGTGTCAGTTAATTCTACCCGTACCGGAATAACGCCATCAATTGACTTGGCTCGTTCAGGTACGACACGCACATTAGAAAAAAAACCGCTATCCAGCAAGGTGTTGGTAAGGTTGGCCACTAATTTTGACTGGTAAGGCGTGCCGGGCTTGAAAGTGACCCAATGACGTATTATTGATGATTCAAGGGATAGGCCAACAAAATAGACCTCACCAAGTGCATAACGCTTTCCGCTAGCAAAATGTAAATCGATATAAGCACTATTGGTTGCCACATCTAGCCTCACGGTACTGCGCTCAAAACGCCCATCAAAATAGCCCTGAGTCTGTGCGATATTGATAATTGTGGACTTTAGTGTCTCGTAGTGGCCGTGATTAAAAATTTCTCCAACAGCCATTTTTTCAGCTTCTTTCATTTTTTTAAAGGTGGTTTCGTCTTGTGCCCCCTCACTAATCTCGAGCACAAACTCACTAACGCGTACCGGCTTACCGGGTGACACTGTGATCTTAATATCAACATCCTCACCATTAACTTTGTTTTCGAAAACGAACTGAGGTGAGTAGTATCCAATAGCCTGCATGGCTTCAGTTGCTTTTTTGGTTAAACTTTTAAGAAAGTTGGAGTCGTCGAATTCGGTACCTTCGGGGATAACTAAATAAGCATTGAGTTGCTCTTCAATCGCATTATCTTCAATACCACTGATTGTCAGTGTCATTCGCGCTGACGTGTTGTGCGCCCACAGACAAGCTATCAGTAGTAGCGTACGTACGGCAAGATGGGGTTGGGTTAGATTCAATATTGTTTTAACTATTTTTTTCAGGCTGATTCCTGAATCGATGGCGTATTTTGAATGTTTAGGCCTCTAGAATCGAGTCCTAATCGAAATATTTGACGAATTTTGTCCATTATTTTTTCTGGTAGGAAAACTAGAACCAACAATGCTAGATTTGACAAAAGGCGTCACCTATATAAATCAGAAAAATAGTGCCTATATCAGAGAATAAATAGACCACAGATATCTGCCGAGTGAATTGACCTTGTGATTAAGGGTGATCAATAGTTTGACACCATGATGGGCAATTCGACACTTGTAAAAGAGAGGTTGAATCTTTTGTTGTGCTGAATGCAATGAGCAATATCACCGAAGGACCGAATTTGAACTTATTTTCACAACAGCGATAGTTGATTAACATTACAAACCAATCGTGCCCAATGACATTACTCAGGTAATGATGACGGAACTCGTAGCAACGCATAGCAATGAAGTGAAACCAACCAATATCGAACTGCCTTAGCCTACAAAGCCGATGAATTGTTGGTCGACCGTACCGCTAGCGGTATCATGGCGCTGGCCAAAATTGATGATGACAATATTGGCAATAAGTCTATTAGCCCAGTCACTTTAGGATTAAAAGTGGCTTATAGAAAGACACCTATTTATTTAGATTACAGCCTTGAGATTGATTACCAATCATTGAAAAAGCGGTGCTTATTCCTAAAAGTATACAAAAAGCGATGGTAAAGACCTATTTAAGTGGTAATTTTACGCTAGTGGAAGTTGGTGTAGGCTTTGGCGTGAGTTATGATACCCGTCCTTCGGTTAAAACTGGCAAGCGTTAAGCGTCAATTACACATCATGTGTGAGTGCTCTTTGCTGTTTTGGTTTTCCCGATTCTGAAATATCACATCATTTTTACGAGGATTATATTGTCGTGCAGGATAAAGTTGCCCAAGTAGTTGATTACCTGAACGAGGTTAAAACCCGCTGTACCTATAATGCAGCCGCGAAAGCGTTAGGCATTACACCGCCAGCATTAAAGAAGTTCCTGGGTGATCGGAAACCCGAAAACTCCTGGCTTGTTAGCACCGGAACGGGTGAACCAGCAGGTTACGCCGATGAGGAAAAGCATCCGGAGCTTCATCGAACAAAGCGTATTATTACCTCAGCGGAAGTTATAGAAAGAAACCTGGGTTTTTAATAGTTAAAAAAATTTAGGAAACAGTGAACTGACTCCAAGAATAACAGGCAAAAAAGATTAGGTTTTTCTACATCATATTTATTATTAAGATTTAGAAAGACCTAATCTACGATCTACGAAAACCTGAAACCCGTTTTAATAAAACTCTCAAAAAAATGGATTATTCCTTCCATTTTCATCAGCCAGAAGCCACAACAGCGGAACTAACCTAATGGAAATCAAAGTTAATTTCCTCGAAAATCTCAGGCTTGAAGCCAAGTTTGATGACTTTACAGTCATTTCTGATCAACCCATCCGTTATAAAGGTGATGGTTCAGCACCCGGCCCATTTGATTACTTTCTTGCGTCATCCGCGCTTTGTGCAGCGTATTTTGTGCGGTTGTATTGTTTGTCTCGTAATATTCCGTCAGACGACATCCGCCTGTCACAGAATAATATTGTTGATCCTGAGAATCGCTATAACCAGATTTTTCAAATTAAAGTTGAGCTGCCAGAGAATATTTCGGATAAAGACCGCCAAGGTATCTTGCGATCAATTGATCGCTGTACCGTGAAAAAGGTGGTTCAGGAAGGCCCTGAGTTCACAATAGAATCAATAGCAAACCTCGAACAAGATGCGCAAGCCATGCTAATGGCACAACCCGATAACGACTTAAGCACGCTGATTTTAGGCAAAGATTTACCGCTTGAAGAAACTATTCAAAATATGACGGGGATTCTGGCCGAACTTGGGATGAAAATAGAAATTTCGTCATGGCGTAATATTGTTCCAAACGTTTGGTCTCTACATATACGGGATGCGGCCTCGCCAATGTGTTTTACCAACGGCAAGGGAGCCACAAAAGAAAGCGCGCTTTGCTCTGCACTGGGCGAATTTATAGAGCGTCTTAATTGCAATTTCTTTTACAACGATCAATATTTTGGTGATGACGTTTCTAATAGAGAATTCGTTCATTATCCGAATGAAAGATGGTTTGCTCTGGAAGCCAATGACGAGCTTCCGCAAGGCATCCTCGATGAGTACTGCCTGGACATTTATAATCCAGACCAGGAACTTCGTGGGTCCCATTTAATCGATACCAACTCAGGGATGGTCGAACGTGGTATTTGTTCTATTCCCTATAATCGCCACTCCGATGGTGAGACCGTATATTTCCCATCAAATTTGATTGAAAATCTGTTTTTAAGCAATGGAATGAGTGCGGGTAACAACCTTCATGAAGCACAGGTTCAATGCTTATCGGAAATCTTTGAACGCGCGGTAAAGAAGCAAATAATAGAAGGCGAAATGGCTTTGCCCGATGTGCCACAGCAGGTGTTAGAAAAGTATCCAAGTATTTTGCAAGGCATTCAAGCCCTGGAAGCGCAGGGATTCCCAGTATTGATTAAGGATGCGTCGTTGGGTGGTCAATTCCCCGTGATGTGCGTGACGCTGATGAACCCAAAAACGGGTGGTGTATTTGCTTCATTTGGTGCGCACCCCAGTTTTGAGGTGGCGCTGGAACGAAGCTTAACTGAGTTACTACAAGGACGCAGTTTTGAAGGTCTCAATGATGTTCCTAGGCCAACATTTAGTAGTTTAGCCGTGACCGAACCAGAAAACTTTATAGAGCATTTTATTGATTCAACGGGCTTGATTTCCTGGCGCTTCTTTAGCGCTAAAGAAGATTATGAATTCTGTGAGTGGGGTTTTTCGGGCACTAGTGAAGAAGAAAGTGACCATTTGTTTTCTATTCTAGAGGGCTTGGGCAAAGAGGCTTATATTGCCGTGTTTGATAATCTTGGCGCCACAGCCTGTCGCATTCTTGTTCCAGACTACTCTGAAGTGTATCCAGTAGAAGACTTGATTTGGGACAACACTAACAAAGCACTGCATTATCGCGAAGACATTTTGAATTTACATTCGCTAGATGATCAGTCTTTAGCCGATTTGTTAGCCCGTTTGGAAGAAAGCCAGCTCGACAACTATACCGATATTCGCACTCTGATTGGTATCGAATTTGACGAAAATACAGTGTGGGGACAACTGACTATCCTAGAACTGAAAATCCTTATCACCCTTTCCTTGGGTGAACTAGATGAGGCCTATGAACTAGTAGGAGAGTTCTTGCAATTCAATGACAACACGGTCGAGCGCGGTTTATTCTATCAAGCCGTTCACACCGTCCTTGAGATCAATCTGGATGAAGAAATGAAACTTGATGACTTCATCTACAACTTAAACCGCATGTTTGGTAAAGCCGTAATGGTCAACGTTGTCGGCTCAGTGAATGGTGAGATTAGATTCTTTGGGCTGACCAAAACCAGCATCAAGCTAGAAGGACTAGACAAACATCTTCGATTGATTGAAAGCTATAAGAAACTTCACCACGCCCGTAGGAAAATGTCGATCGCAGGCAGCAAATAAAGTAAGACTATCAGAATTCAAAGTTATCCCGATTTTTACCTCTGGATATGAGGTTTTAACCTCCCCGAATGACCCCTTATTGCTCGATAAGACAACAGAGATAAACAATATTGGGTTGTTATCTGAAAAGATTTGAACCTTTTTTTTGATAGCGACTCTTCTGATCCGTTATTGTTATTATTGGCTTTAACCAAAATTACCCCTTTTGAGGATCAATTATGACTAAAAAATATAACGAACTAAACGCAGAGGAATCTCAAGTTGTTCTACACAAAGGAACAGAACGTCCTTTCACTGGTAAGTACGACGATTTCTTCGAAGGCGGATACTATGCCTGCAAGCAATGCAATGAGCCCCTGTATCGATCAGAACATAAGTTTCAGTCCAATTGTGGCTGGCCCAGTTTTGATGATGAAATTGCTGGCGCTGTTAGGCGTGAAACAGATTCAGATGGACGACGCATTGAGATAGTCTGCGCTAACTGCGGTGGCCATCTTGGGCATGTGTTTGAAGGTGAGGGTTTAACCAGTAAGAATACACGTCACTGTGTAAATTCAATTTCTATGAATTTTATTAGTTCAGATGGCGTTTAGCTAACTCTTCTGAGTCTGTAAAATAAGGGGTTGAATTGTTCCTGTTCAGGCACTGCAACCTCAATTTCTGTTGTTACCGGCGGCAATTTAATCAAAGCCGCCGCCGTTAATAGCCTATATTTCTTCGCCAAAAATAAACCACTGCGTGTTAACGAAGACGACTTTAATTTGAATTGGCCTATTTAAAGGGTCATTTCACCCAGCATAGTCTTCATCTTCTGTGCAGCAACATCACTGCCATCATGACGTTGCCATTCAATATATTTAGAGCAAAAAGCAGCCACTTCGGCCTTACCGGTAATTGCATTTAAATCGTCTGAAGATCTAACACCAAAACCAACGGCTAAAGGTAAATCGGTGTATTGGCGTATTTTTTTCAGGTATTTTTCAAATGCCTCACCCCATTCAGTTTCGTGCCCAGTCACACCCATGCGTGAGACGACGTAGACCATTCCACGTGACGCATTCACAATTCTCTCGACTCTTTTATCTGGCGTATTGGGTGTCACCATCATAATTGGGGACAAATCAAGTTCATCAAAAATTGGCAACCAGGGCTCAACTTCTTCAACTGGCCAGTCAGGAATAATAAGACCTTTAATGCCTGCAGCAGCGGCTTTTTCAAATAGTGCCTGCAGGCCATAACGATACAGTGGGTTCAAATAGCTCATTAAAATAAAATTAGCATTGGGATGGTTAGCACAAACTTTTTCAGCGAGGTCGAGGGTTGCCTGCACAGATCCACCCTGTTTAAGCGCGTCGTAACAGGCATTCGCCAAGGTATGACCATCGGCAACTGGATCACTAAACGGGACTTGCAACTCAATTAAATTAACACCAGCCTCCACTAATCCACCAATTGCTTTTTCATTTTCAGCCAGGTTAGGAAAACCAATCACTGCGTGTGACATCACCTGCAAAGCGTCATTTTGTTTTGGAAACATAATTATTATCCTGCTATTTCGGTGGCTAAGTGCTCATTGATTTGATCAGTTGATCTTTCTGCTTCACGCTGCAAAAACTCGGTCCAGTCTCGTTGTGGAAATGCACGTGCGATGTTGAAGATATCTTTATCACCTCGCCCACTCAGGTTAATCACCATGTGCTGATCTTTATTCATAGTTTTGGCTCTTTTAAAACCGCCTGCTAAAGCATGAGCCGATTCCATTGCTGGGATAATTCCCTCTGTTTTCATTAACAATTGAAAAGCATCCGTGACTTCCGTATCACTAGAAGAGTCCGGAGTGACTCTGCCTGTTTGCGACAAATGAGCCAAAATAGGAGAGACACCAACATAATCAAGTCCAGCGGCAATACTATGTGTTTCACCCAACTGACCATCTTCATTTTGAAGGAATAGTGTTTTATATCCCTGGGCTATTCCAGGCTCACCCGTGCCTTTCAATAAACGAACTGAATGTTGACCATCTTCGAGACTAAGACCACCTGCTTCAATCCCAACTAGTTTTACATCACTGTCTTCCAGAAACGCCGAAAAGGCACCCATTGCATTTGAACCACCTCCAACACAGGCGACGACTTCATCAGGCAGTCTGCCAATCTGAGTCATGGACTGTTGCTTAATTTCTTGGCTGATCACGCTTTGAAAATAAGACACTAATTCTGGAAATGGTGCAGGCCCACAAGCGGTTCCAAGAACATAATGTGTGGTTTCGACTGATGCAGCCCAATCTCGTAAAGCCTCATCCAGCGCTTCTTTAAGAGTTCTCGAACCTGTCTCTACGCCGACTACATTGGCGCCCAATTGTCTCATCCAAAATACATTCGAGTATTGACGCTCTATATCGTCAGCACCCATATATATGGTGGCTTCCAGACCCAGTTTGGCCGACATGATTGCGGTTGCCAAGCCATGCTGACCTGCACCCGTTTCAGCAATGACTCTTTTTTTACCCATACGTTGGACCAGTAATCCCTGTCCCAGAACATTATTAATTTTGTGCGCGCCAGAGTGATTCAAATCTTCGCGTTTCAACCAGATTTGTGCACCTCCTAGTTGCTCTGATAAACGGCGCAAAGGTGTTAACGGCGTAGGCCGACCACTAAATTCCTGAGTCAGTGTCAGGTATTCCTGCCAGAAAGCGGGATCATCCCGTAACTCAAAAAATAGATCTTCTAGCTCTGTTAACGCAGGTAATAGAATTTCGGGCACGAATCTACCGCCAAATTCTCCAAAATATCCATTGTTACTTCGAATCATTTTAAATCTCCAAAATTTTATTTAATGACACTAACTACACGGTTTAGTATAGTTTGCATATTATTCACTTAGAATCAATAGCAGATGGCACAAAGATCAAAAAAAGACCTTATCATTCAGACGGCCCTACCCTTATTTTTGGAGCATGGCTTTAAGGGAACGTCTGTTGATCTAGTGGTTAAGATCAGCGGCGTTTCCAAACCCACAGTCTATAACCATTTCCCTGATAAGGCCGCTTTAATGCATTCAGTAATAGAAACTTGGGTGGGTACTCATCAACCAAAAATAAGCCCCATAGATAATGCTCTGGCTTTAAACAAGGTAATAGAAAATAAGTGGCTTACTAGCGAGACCTTAAGTCTATATGCATTGGTGATTGGTGAAGGTCGACGCTTTCCCGAAGCGAAACATCTATTTTGGAGTTCGTTTGACGAGAACTGGCAAAAGGCATTAATCGATTCGACTGATAAAAACGTTTTAGCTATCGACCTAACAGTTAAATTGTTGATGGATCAATATTTAATAAGTCAGTTAAAAAAAATCTAAATAGTAGGTGTTCCAGCGACAGTACAGCTATTAATAAGAAATCATTAGGCTATACCTTGCATTGTCAAAATATTGGGACGCTAGACATTCTCTTATAAAAGATTATTCGCACTTTACCGCGCCAGTAGGCTGCTATAAGCCAATGTACAAATGACACCATTAACCAATTAGACTGAATCGTCACAATCAGGGGACAATTCTTGCTAAAACCTCTATATTGGTTCTTGTGCGGAATGAACCGTATGACCAAACTTAAATCGAGAAAATCATATGGCTGTTTACAGAATTACCCGTTTTGCCGCTTCTGATATGGATAAAGTAAAAGACGCAACAGATAATATTCGCGCTGTAATGGAAGGTGTCGGTGCTGATTTCATCGATTTGATCTCATATGGAAATGGCAAAGGCGTCGTTATTGCTAAATATCCAGATCAGGCAACAATGGATGCCGCTGCTCAAGTTGCCAGCAAAGCATTTGCTGACATGATGAGCGATGGTGTTGTCGATGCGGACTCAGTACATCCGCATGTCGGCGAAGTGTTTAATTCTTTCTAAGGTAATATGAACAATTAGAAGTCATAGTCTTGTTTATTTGTAGTGGTAGGCCACAAACCGTGTTTTTCAACATCTCAATGGTCACCTATTCTTTTTCAAGGTTCGGCGAAACAGACTAAAGTTCTGTTATTGAAATAGCTTAATCCTGATAGGTTACCAACAAGGAAGTCGAATATATCCGGTGGACAGGAGCAAAAATATTCGTCTACCATTGCATTTGTGAGCAAGACCGTGGGTAAATGGACACCGCACTTCTCCAAAAAATCGGTCGGTGGGGCCAAGGCTTTCAATAGGTAAATCATCTAAACATCTTTTAATGTATTGATTAGTTAAAGTTACTGAAGGGACTAAATTGGTATCTATTGTGCCCTAGCACATTCACATCAAACGATTGACAGGGGAGAAATCAAATTGGTTGAATTTAACGTCGAACCATTACACGCAGATTTTGGCGCGCGTCTACACGGTCTTAATTTATCTGCAGATTTGTCGGACCTACAATTACGCGACATTCATCATGCGATCGATACCTATTCTTTTTTGTGTTTCCCCAATCAGACTCTATCAGATGATAATCAATTAGCCTTAACATCCCGTCTGGGCGTCGCAGAAGTCGAGCACGTAACCCTTGGAAGCACCGGCAGAACTTCCTATTTCGGCAGTGTTGGCAATATAAACGATGAAGGCATTCAACAGGGAAATCAGCATCGTGATACGCGTTATCAATCCGGCAATCATCTCTGGCATTCAGACTCTTCTTTTCGTTATCAACCCAGTTATGTATCCATTATGTATCCTTATGAAGTGCCTGGAGAAGGTGGCGCAACCGAATTTGTCAGTCAGCGAGCAGCTTACCAACGGTTAGGCAAAGTTGAGCAGAGTACCTACCAAGAAATGACTGTGATCCACGACTACGTTTTTTCACGCACCCAAACTGCTCCTGTGAATTTTTGCCACGCGGCGTCGCTGCCACCTGTAAAGCACCCGTTGATTCGCGCCAATCCGACAAACCAACTGAAGAACCTTTACATCGGTTCGCATGCCCGCTCCATCGTCGGACTTGACGGAATCGAAAGCCGACGTGTAATCGATCAATTATTGGATAATACAACTAGACCGCAGGATATTCTCTCGCATAACTGGCAGGTTGGTGAGGTTGTGATATGGGACAATCGATGTGTTTTGCATCGTGGTACGGGGTATGATGCCGATCGTTGGCGTCGGCACATGCGACAGACTCGGGTTGTCGGCGAACATAAAGGCGTTTTGTGACTGATCAGGATAAAACATTTAAAATCAAAGCCAGCACGCGCTTTTTGTAATATTACTCGAATCGAAAAATCTATTGTTGGCACTTAACTAACGCTTTGATCAAGCTGGCCTGTACTGGCCTTTACATCAGAATAATATTTTTTGGTGGTTTCAATTTTTAATCGGTCTCATAAGATTAACTCTTAGTCAGACAGACTCTTAGATCTAGATTGAATAGCCTCAGAAAAATCAGATAATTAATAGATAGTATTTTGCAATATGAGAGTAAGCCCTGAAAACATGCGTAAGCAGTCGCTACAATTACAACTCAATATCACCAGCTAGGCCACGAAAGCCCAGCCCCAAGTGAGAGTTTCTCCAACCCTGTATCTGGAATGACGCCGAGTATCGTTGTACCATTAAAGAACGCAGAAGTACTTTGGCTATCCTCCAGTCAATTCTATCGGCATGATTTACGATCGATACCAATTTCAATTGCCATTTGCATCAAAAACTTATCTAGCCGATTGTATGGTTAATGCCGCACTATTTTTGTCTGTGTCGAGACGGGTATAATAATCAATCTGTACTGCCACTGTCTCTTGTACACTTCTGACGCTGCCGACGACTAGGATAGAGCAGATCTTGAGTCTCGTCGTCTGCCTCTCATGTAGATTACGAGTCATTTATATTATGCTACTAGCGACTT
>OOGD01000061.1_pt1 | contig 26132 bp, 22 predicted proteins | sample 1670381 | NCBI WGS metagenome assembly OOGD01 (sample SAMEA98146918, study PRJEB22522) | marine metagenome | biome: marine biome; feature: marine water body; material: sea ice | place: Arctic Ocean | collected 14-Sep-2015 | depth 1.3 m | reverse complement strand
ACACTGTTTAGATAAGTAAAGATTAAACGCTTATTCTACTGTAAAAAAAGGCTGGGAATCCCAGCCTTTTCAGTTTTTCCTAATATTTTTTTACCAATTAGCTTGGCAGGTTACTGATTGCGTTATCGATTGCGGTGATGATTTCGTCAATATCGTCTTTAGTGCAGATTAAAGCAGGGCTAAGGCACAAAGTATTGTTGTAATCATTGAGGCTTCGGTTAGTACGACCAATCATCACGCCTTGCTTCAAGCAGTCCGCTGCGATTGCGGCAGCGACAGATTCATCAACTGGCTCGCGTGTCTTTGGGTCTTTAACCAAATCAGCGCCAAGAAATAATCCTTTGCCCCGCACGTCCCCAATAATCGGGTGCTTTTGTTGCAACTCGTGCAATCGGTCTAGTGTGTAATGTCCCATTTTAGTAACATTGTCGAGCAGGTTTTCTTGTTCAATGATGCGCATGTTCTCTAACGCGGCAGCAGGACCTGCGGTGCAACCACCGAAGGTGCTGATGTCGCGAAAATAGCCCATTTTGTCCGATGGATCATTCAGGAATTCATTGAACAGGTCTTCGGTAGTCGCCGTGACGGAGATAGCCGCGTAACCGCTGGCGACGCCTTTTGCCATGGTGACAATGTCCGGCTTCACACCAAAGTGTTGATAACCAAACCATTTACCGGTGCGGCCCATACCACAAACCACTTCATCAATATGAATTAGTACGCCATATTTAGTACAAATTTCCTGAATGGTCTCGAAGTAGCCTTCAGGGGGTACAATAACGCCTCCACCAGCAGTAATCGGTTCCAAGCAAACAGAACCAACCGTATCAGGTCCTTCACGTAAAATTATTTTTTCCAACTCACGTGCAGCTTGAACGCCAAAGTCTGAATCGGCACCATTCGGTGAGCGATAAGCCAAGCAATGTGGCATCTCTATAAAACCGGGTGTGTATGGTCCATATTGATCTTTACGCTGTGCTTGGCCCGTGGCACTTAGGGCGGTGATGGTAGTACCGTGATAATCACGGTCACGATAAACAATTTTATGCTTTTTACCCTCATTTTTCATGTGAGACAATTGACGCACCAATTTAAAGCCTTTTTCATTGGCCTCTGAACCTGAGTTTGAATAGTAAACACGATTCAACCCGGGCATTTTGTCAATTAACTTTTCAGCAAATTGTGCGCCAGGAATACTGCCGGCTGAGTTTGCGAAGTAACACATTTTGGTCAGTTGATCACGTACCGCATTAGCGATGCTCTCACGACCATAACCAACATTTACGGTCCATACACCGCCAGAGACTGCGTCAAGATATTCACGACCGTTGATATCTTTGACGCGCATGCCTTTACCTTCCACTATCATCATTGGATCGGTTGATTGCAGTGGTTTATGTGGGCTTAGGTGATGCCAGACGTGACTCTTGTCGCTGTTTACTATTTCACTGATTTCATTGGGCTTCATGGGATACTCCGTCGTATTTCATTGTTTGCCTATTAGCCTTAATGAGCGCTACTAGACCTAGATTGTTGTGTTATTCAATGTAACAACTTATTGCCACCAAAACGTTAAATGTAAAGGTCTGGTGTGTTATTGCAAGCTAAAATGATTTTGCCCAGTTACAATAGAGCCAGTACCTATTTATTGATGATACCAACTGGCTATTTAAACTAATCGCCTAAAATCAGGTAATGACCAAATTGAGAGTTAAAACCCAGCCTAATCAGCAAGAAAAAATTATGTGGCGCAGCTTATTTGAGCTATCGAGCAACCGTAAGATGAGCTATCAGCGTCAATTGCGGGAAATGATTGTGACTGCAATTCTAGATAAAAAATTGCCACTCGATATCCCACTACCGTCGTCGCGTGAACTGGCTCGACATTTGGGCATCGCTCGTAACACCGTGGTTTTGGCCTATCAACAACTAATTGACGAAGGCTATCTAGTATCGCGTGAGCGCAGTGGCTATTACATTGACCAAACTTTACTAGGTGGTCGAGTAAGTCATCACCAAGTAGCTGATAAACCAAATGATGTTCAGCCTGATTGGAATAAACACATCAAATATCGGCCTTCCCAACAGCGAAATATTGTTAAGCCAATTGATTGGCAAAATTATGCCTACCCATTTTTATCTGGCCAACTTGACCCTAAACTATTCCCCGTTTCGGATTGGCGGGCCTGTTGTCGTCAGGCCTTGAGTGTGAGCGACATTGAGGATGTCACTCCCGATCACATTGACACGGACGACCCGTTACTCATTGAGCAAATTCAGGCGCGTATCTTACCTCGCCGAGGGGTTTGGGCTTCGCGTGATGAAATTCTAATTACAATGGGCGCACAACAAGCTGTTTATATTCTGGCTGATTTACTGATTAGCAAAAATAGTCGCATTGGCGTCGAAAACCCCGGATATACCGATGCACGCAACATTTTCTCGTTAAAGTCTCCGCAGGTCATACCATTAGATATTGATGAGAGTGGTGCCATGCCTGGTCCGGATATGCATAGTTGTGAATTTGTGTTCGTTACGCCTAGCCATCAGTCACCGACCACGGTTACTATGCCACTGGCTCGGCGTAAGCAGATCCTCGATGACGCCGAAACGCACGATTTTCTGATCATCGAAGATGACTATGAAAGCGAAATCAACTTTGTAGGTGAACCGACACCGGCGCTCAAAAGTCTTGATAAAAATAATCGTGTCATCTACATAGGCAGCTTGTCAAAAACATTATCACCGGGTTTGCGCATTGGATATATGATTGCATCGTGTGAGCTCATCGCAGAAGCAAGGGCACTTCGTCGGCTAATGATTCGCCACCCAGCTACTAACAATCAACGCCTGGTTGCTTTATTTTTATCAATGGGGCACCACGACTCATTAATTCATCGCCTCAGCGAAACCTATCGAGAACGCTGGCAAATGGTGGGCGATGCGCTCAACAAATACCTGCCCGAGTCGACCAGAAGACCTTCTTTTGGGGGAACGTCATACTGGGTGGAGGTGCCCGTCCAAGTAGACACCCGAGAACTCAAAAGGAGGGCACGTGAAGCCAGCATACTGATCGAGTCAGGCGATATTTTTTTTATGCAGGATAACCCGCCGCAGAATTTCTTTCGTTTAGGCTACTCATCAATCGCAGCTAATCGGATCGAGCCAGGAATCAAGAAACTGGCAACTTTGATTCATGAGATGCTTTAAACCTCTAACTTAATCAATTGTATTAATAATTTCCTCACTATATCTATTATCTGCTTACTTCTGGTCCAGTTGGTATTATGAAAAGGTCTTTTCTGGTACTACCTTAAAACGGCTACGAGATTATTGTAGCTTAAATATAGTCGATCGATAATTATAATGAGACCATATGTCTCAATTTTCTGTATATTCGCATCAGAAGACCGCAACATAATGTCATTCTGCGATCGCTTGTATGTTCTAGCGTTACATTATCAATAACAAAGACCTGGCTAGCACTTCAGTCGGAACTTACTTAATCACCCACTAATTTTAAATAGAACTGAGGAAACGCTTATGAAAATGACCCCAAGTGAAGCCTTTGTAGAAACCATGGTATCGAACAATGTCACCGACATGTTTGGCATTATGGGTTCTGCATTCATGGACGCAATGGATATATTCGCACCCGCTGGCATCCGATTAATCCCTGTAGTTCATGAGCAAGGAGCCGCGCACATGGCTGACGGTTATTCTCGTGCAACGGGCCGCCACGGAGTTGTTATCGGCCAAAATGGTCCAGGAATCAGCAACTGTGTAACCGCTGTTGCTGCTGCCTTTTGGGCGCATTCACCTATTGTCGTTATTACACCAGAGACCGGCACAATGGGTATGGGCCTTGGCGGATTTCAGGAAGCCAATCAATTACCCATGTTTCAAGAATTCACTAAGTATCAAGGGCACGTTAATAATCCGAACCGCATGGCTGAATTTACGGGCCGTTGTTTTGATCGCGCCATGTCTGAAATGGGACCGACACAGTTAAATATTCCTCGTGATTATTTCTACGGCGAAATAGATGTAGAAATCCCAAAACCACAGCGTCTGGATCGGGGTGCTGGTGGCGAAAGGAGCCTAACTGAAGCAGTAGACCTACTGGCACAAGCCAAGAACCCAGTGATCATCTCTGGTGGTGGCGTTGTTATGGCGGATGCCGTTGAAGAATGTAAAGCATTGGCAGAGCGCATAGGCGCTGCGGTTGCAAACACTTATTTGCACAACGATTCTTTTCCTGCAAGTCATGAACTTTGGGTCGGACCATTAGGTTACCAGGGCTCTAAAGCAGCAATGAAATTAATAGCTAAAGCTGATGTTGTGTTAGCGCTGGGTACTCGTCTTGGACCATTTGGAACCTTGCCACAACACGGCATGGACTATTGGCCAAAAGATGCCAAAATTATTCAGGTTGATGCTGACAATAAAATGCTCGGTTTGGTAAAGAAAATATCAGTGGGTATTTGTGGTGATGCAAAAGCTACAGCCGTTGCCCTACTGTCACGCATTCAAGATAAAGCCCTGGCAAGCGACGCCAACAAAGCAGACAGACTTGCTAACATTGCAGCTGAAAAAGTGGCATGGGAAGACGAGCTCGATGGCTGGATTCATGAAAAAGATGCTTATAGCCTTGACGTAATAGAAGAGCATAAAAATGAGGAAGGTAGCTGGTTGCACCCACGACAAGTATTGCGTGAACTTGAAAAAGCAATGCCTAAAGACGTTATGGTATCGACCGATATTGGTAACATTAACTCAGTGGCTAACAGCTATTTACGTTTCGAGCGCCCTCGTAGTTTCTTCGCGCCAATGAGTTTCGGCAACTGTGGTTATGCGTTACCGACTATGATGGTCGCAAAAGTGGCTTCGCCAGAGCGTCCAGCTGTTTCTTATGCGGGTGATGGAGCTTGGGGAATGAAAATGATGGTAAGTTTAACATGTGTTCGCCATAACATTCCGGTTACATCAGTCGTATTTCATAACCGTCAATGGGGCGCTGAAAAGAAAAACCAGGTTGATTTTTATAACCGCCGCTTTATTGCTGACGAACTCGAGTCAGAAAGCTGGGCAGAAATTGCCAAGTCAATGGGTGCAGAAGGCATCACTATCGACAAGCTTGAAGATGTTGGTCCTGCATTTAAAAAAGCGATCGATATGCAAATGAACGAAGGCAAAATGTGTGTGCTCGAAATTATGTGTAGCCGGGAACTTGGCGATCCTTTTCGTAAAGATGCGCTGGCTAAGCCTATTCGTTTTCTAGATAAATATAAAGACTACGTTTAAACAGTTACCCAAAAAAGTTAAGGCATTTGCTTATGCAACAGCAGATGCCTTATTCTAAGCATCAATTATTAAAATAATTCAATACCACGGTGCTTTGTGGCATGACCAATAGATAGGTTTTACTCGCAGAACCCATCATTTAAAACTATATCTGATTTTATAAATAGCGTGGACATCGCTATCAGAAGAGGTATATTCGGTTTTCCAGAATCTATTCGACTTAATTCTTACTTAGAAATACGCATAGATTTGGTGCAATAACTATAAAAAATATCGCCTGTAATCATAACGACATAAAAGCTAGCTAATATATTTAAAAGCTGGCTCAATGTTTAAAAAAGAATAACCATCTTTAAAAGTTAGATACTTCCGAAAACAGTACAACAGGAGAGAAAATGAAAATCACTAAACTCACATCGCTTGCTAGCGTTGGTGCAGCCGCACTTATGCTAACAGCGGTGCCTTTTGCTTCGGCTAATGCTGCTAACTGCCCTGCAGTTACGGTAGCTAAAGACATGGGCATTCAAGGCCAATATCCACAACAATTCGAATTAAACGAATTCGAAAAACTTGCCAGTTGTAAACTAGCATTCAATAGCCATCCAGATTCGGCCGCTATGAATGGCCGCATTCATGGCAACCCTGAACTACCCTCGCTTTCGGCGCGTCTACCTGCAGAACCTTTGGTAGTTGCACCTTACGATTCGATTGGAAAGTACGGTGGTACATTTGATGCGCTGTCAAACGCGACCGAATCGGGCACTTCAGACTTCATGGCTGTGCGTCACGTTAATCTAGTTCGTTATTCAGACGATCTTGAAACTATTGTGCCAAATGTAGCTAAAGGTTGGGAGTGGAACGAAGACTTTACCCAACTAACGTTTTTCTTACGCAAAGGCCACAAATGGTCTGACGGAGCACCTTTCGGAGCTGCAGACGTTGAATTCTGGTATGAAAATCTGTCAATTGACACGAATGTTCGTGAAAAACCCAAGGACTATGTTCTTGTAGGTGGTGAACCGATGACGGTCGATGTTATCGATGAACAGACAGTGCGTTTCAACCTTCCATCTCCGAAACCCGGCTTGTTGTCCCATTTTGCTAATCATTATGCACAAGGCTTCCAGCCTAAGCATTTTCTTGGTCAGTGGCACCCAGCTGTTAATCCAGATGCCGATGCCAATGCACAAAAACTTGGTTTCGAAAATGGTTATGCAGCAATTGCCGCCTATTATGGCAGCTCTGACTGGATGGATACAGCGACCCCAATGTTGACCAACTCTGATAAGCTATCAGTTTTGCCAGCACACGCTCACCCAACATTAGAAAGCCATATTGTTGTTGCGGAAAGTACTGAAGGTCGTCACTTTGTTGCTAACCCATATTTCTATATGGTCGACACTGCCGGTAATCAACTTCCCTATATTAGTGAGCAGGACGAGGTATTTGTTCCTACCGCCGAAGTTCGCTTACTGAAGCTAATGAATGGTGAAGTCACTTTCAAGCAACAGGCATTGAATCTCGACCATGCGCCACTACTGCTAGAAAATCAGGAAAAAAGCAACTTCACGGTAGAGTTGAAACCTGAAGTCGCCATGTCGACCTTTGCCTTTAACGTAACATCTGAAGACCTCGAAAAGCGTAAAGTTTTCGGTAACCTGAAGTTTCGCCAGGCGATGTCTGTGGCCATCAATCGTGATGAAATCAATGAAGCTATCTTCTTTGGTACCGGTACTGCCCAGCAATATATTGGCTTTTCTCCGACTCCATCGTTTGTCGATAAGAAGTGGACTCAGTATTACGCCCAGTTTGATCCGAAGTTAGCTAACGAATTGCTGGATGAAATCGGTTTGAAAGACGTCGATGGTGATGGCTTTCGCGATTTGCTTAATGGCGAGCCGTTAGTACTCAATCTTCAGGTCGCCACTCAGTCAATGTCAATCAAGCAAGTCGAGCTGATTGGTCAGCACTGGGGCGCAGTAGGCATCAACAATACGGTTAAGGAAGTTACCACGGATGAATTTCGTTCGTCCATGTCATCCAACCAACTCGATGTTACGATGTACTTAAAAGGCCAGCCATTGGCTGTTATCCTAGGTATTTCTGAATTATTTATTCCGCCTTACGATAACTACTTTAACCAAAGAACAGCCATGCTTTGGGGCGAATATATCGACTCGGATGGCGCCTCTGGTGTTAAGCCACCGCCGTATGCTTATGAGATGATGGACGATATCAGTGCTTTTCAAGGTGCGACAGCGGGTACTGCTGAATCCAATCGACTGGGTCTGAAGCTGGTAAAAAACATGACTGAAAACCTACTCTTCATTGGTACTGTGAAGTCAGTTTCTCCAGTTTATCACAGCAACACGTTGAAAAACTTTCCTGAGTATAAGACAGCGTCTTACTCATACTACAGGTCTTATCCTTACCGTGGCCCTCAGTGGTACATCGAAGAGTAATCACTCTTTTTAGAAGATGATTCTGTCCACGGCTATCTTTTATAGATAGCCGTGGATTGTTACTGTCTACAGGTTATGCTCGGTCAGCATTACTAAGCCGAACTCACAAAAATAAGTAAGGACGTAGACACAAATGCAATTCTTTCGCTTCGCTCTCACACGTGCATTTTTAGCAATGTTCACGTTAATTATGGTCTCTCTGATCGTTTTTAGCTTGATGGAGCTCGTGCCGGGTGATTGTGCCGAACGCTACCTCGCTTTCAAAAGCTCTCAAGGTGGGGCAATAACCATTGCCGACATCGATGCAGAACGTGCGCGTCTGGGCTTAGACCGACCTTATATGGTGCGCTGGGGAAGCTGGATTATGAACGCTTTTCAGGGTGAGTTTGGTAGAAGCTGCATTCTGCGCCTTGATATTAGTGAGCTACTTGGCCAGAAATTTTGGATTAGCCTCGCAATTTGCCTTACCTCGCTAATAGTTGCTTATCTAATTGCTATCCCCGTTGGTATTATTTCAGCCACCTCAAAAAGCCCATGGTTAAACAACAGCCTTAGACTGGTTAGCTATCTAGGCTTGGCGATACCTAATTTTTTACTGGCACTCATGATCATGCTGTTTTCGACCGTATATTTCGGAGACACTTTAACCGGACTTTTTTCTAAAGAGTTTCGTGATGCGGCCTGGTCATATGACCGGGTAATGGATTTTCTGTCGCGAGCCTGGCTGCCAGTCTTTATTCTGGCTTGGTCGGCGACAGCATTTGCAATTCAGACCGTACGGGCGTTGATGTCTGATGAAGTCGGCAAATTGTACGTTACAGCCGCAGCAGCACGCGGTGTTAGTGGACGAAGATTACTGTGGCGTTACCCCGCACGGCACTCTCTCGGTCCCATTATTAACTCACTCGGGTTTGATTTAAACCGAATTTTTAACGAGTTACCGATTGTCGCGTTGATTTTAACCCTCACCGCGGCAGGATCTCTGCTGATCGAAGCGCTTGCTCTGTCCAACGACCAGCAATTATCGGGGGCGATTATTTTTATGCTAACCGCCAGCATTGTAGCGCTCAATTTTGTCACTGATATCATCCTCGCGCTCACCGACCCGCGCGTTCGTCGCAGCATCCTGGGGTAAGTTGAGATGACCGATACCACTACTAAGAATAACGCTACGGCTAATGTTGACGCGAATGTTAACCAAAAACTTAAAGAAGCCTATTTTACTGCTTCTCAGGGCCAGCTGATCTGGGCTCGATTTAAAAAACAAACAGCTGCTATGGTTGGTGCTGGCGTTCTTATCGCTTTAATTCTGGCAGGTTTTTTTGCGCCCTTCCTGACACCCTACGACCCAACGATTGACGGACGCAATAAGGACTATGTGTATGGTGCTCCCAATGTTCCATCATTCTGTGATAGTAACGGATGCTCTCTAAGACCGTTCATCTATAGCTATAACCGGACTCGTTCGATCCAAACAAATTTCCGTTGGGTGACCGAGATCGACACGGATGCCCGACGTTACCTCGTTTTCTTCCCCGAAGGAGATGAATATCAATTGTTAGGAATGAATTTTAATACACATTTATTTGGCGTCGATACTGGCAAGATCCATATATTCGGCACTGACTCAACCGGTAAAGACATCTATTCCCGAACGCTCCATGCGATCAACACATCACTAGCAGTAGGAACGATCGGGGTTTTTATTGCTTTTGTACTGGCTTTGATTATTGGCGGTATTTCGGGTTATTACGGTGGGTGGATCGACTCTGCATTACAGATGATGACCGATACAGTGCGAACGATTCCGGCCATTCCATTATTTATGGCGCTGGCCGCATTCATGCCCGATACCTGGAGTTCGGAAACTCGATTTTTATTCATCTCAATTATTCTTGGATTTGTCGGCTGGCCCACACTGGCAAGACGGGTTCGAACGCATCTATTGACCGAACGCAATCAGGAGTACGTGCTTGCTGCGCAATTGTGCGGTGCTTCTGCAGGTCATGTTATCCGACGCCACCTGCTGCCAAGCTTTACCAGTTATATCATCGTTGACTTGATCATTTCATTTCCATACATGGTGCTCTCTGAAACGGCGCTGAGCTTTATCGGCCTCGGCTTGAAAGATCCGGTCAATTCTCTCGGTGTTATGTTGCAAAACGTCACTGACCCGGACGTGTTACTGAATTACCAGTGGCATTTCATCCCTGTCTTATTCTTCATTACCCTGGTGTTAGCCTTCGTGTTTGTCGGTGATGGCTTGCGTGATGCCGCCGATCCTTATGCGGATACTAAAAAATGAGCCTGCCATTAATTTCAGTCAAAGACCTTACTTTAAGTTTTCGCACCGACGAAGGCTTAGTCAAAGCAGTCGATCAAGTCTCTTTCGATATAGCGCCTGGTGAAGTTATGGGTTTGGTGGGTGAGAGTGGTTCGGGTAAATCTGTTACCGCCAAATCACTGATGCTACTCAACCCTGACAATGCAGTCTATGATCCCAAAAGCAGTATTACCTTAAATGTCGATGATAAATCGATTGATGTTTTTTCACTCAAAAAGCCGAGTGAACAAATGATCATACGGGGAGGCGCCATTTCAATGATTTTTCAGGAACCTATGGCCAGTTTTGCACCTGCAATTTCAATCGGTGAGCAGATGGTGGAACAGCTCATGATTCACTCCACAATGACTCGGGCCAGGGCCAAAGAAATTTCCATCGAAATGCTTACTCGTGTCGGCATTCCTGACCCAGCTCAACGTTTCGGTCAATATGCATTTGAATTTTCCGGTGGTATGCGTCAACGAGCAATGGTCGCGATGGCCCTATCGACTAAACCAAAGTTACTCATTGCAGACGAGCCCACAACCGCCCTTGATGTGACAATCCAAGCGCAGGTCATCGACTTGATGAAAGATTTGGTAAAAGAATTTCACATGGCCATTTTATTTATCACTCATGATTTGGGTGTCATTGCTCAAACAGCTGATCAGGTCGCGGTGATGTATCTGGGCAAATTAATTGAAAAAGGCTCTGTTCGACAGGTACTACGCAATCCGGGGCATCCTTATACACGCGGACTACTCGAAGCTTTACCCAGACTTGATGACCTCGATAGGCCATTAAAACCAGTCAAGGGTGACATTCCTTCACCGCTGGACCGCCCGTCAGGCTGTGTCTTCAATACACGCTGTCCGGTATCACTCGGTAGCGAATGTGAAACCATTATTCCTGAGTTCACCACCAATAAAGACGGGCAGCAAGTTGCCTGCATATTGGCTGAAAAAGAAGCACAAAAAGAAGAGGCCGAAGCATGAATGAAGCAATCATCTCGACTGACGATCTATCTGTCCACTTTCCACTCAGGGGACCTCTATTTGGAGAGAAGCCAGTCGTACGTGCTGTCGAAGGCGTGAGTGTAGACATTGGTAAAGGCAGCTTCTATGGTCTGGTCGGTGAGTCTGGCTCGGGCAAGACGACCTTTGGTCGAGCCTTATTGCGAGCAGCACCTATCACTCGAGGTTCAGCCATTTATAATGATGGCGACGTTAAATACGACTTAACCACATTACAAAAAAACGAGTTAAAAGATTACCGCAAACGTGCTCAACTTATTTTTCAGGACCCCTACGCCGCCTTGAGTCCGCGCATGACGGTACGCGATATTATTGCTGAACCACTCGAAGTCATGGGTTTGACTAAAACACGTGAGGAAACTGACGAACGTGTGCGCGAGATTGCTGCCAAATGTCGTATCAACTTGGAACACTTACGCCGCTTCCCACATGCTTTCTCAGGTGGTCAGCGCCAGCGTATTTCAATCGCCAGAGCGCTCGTCTCAAAACCGAATTTTATTGTTGCCGACGAAAGCGTCGCGGCCCTAGACGTGTCGATTCAGGCTGATGTACTCAACTTACTAAAGTCTATTCAGCAAGATATGGGACTAACCTTCCTGTTTATCAGTCATGATTTAAGCGTTGTTGCCCATACCTGTGATCATGTTGCCGTGATGTATCTTGGACGCCTGGTTGAGACAGCGCCGACGCGAGAGCTTTTTGCCAATCCTCGCCATCCATATACCAAAGCATTACTGTCTGCAATTCCCTCTCTTGATCCAGATGACCCAGGCAACCCTTTAAAGCTGGAAGGTGAAATTCCGTCACCAACCAATCCGCCACCCGGTTGTAAATTTCAGACCCGCTGTCGATATGCGATCGATCTCTGTCGCAAGGAAGAGCCAAAACTGGATAAGTTAGAAGCTGAGCACGATGTGGCTTGTCATCGCTGGAAGGAACTCGTTGAATACTAGAACGTTCTAGTACAAATTCTAGCTTAGCTTTAAATTATTCATCCAGGATTAATCATTGACCCACAGCATTTCTGATATTTCAGGAACAATTCAACGCATGCTTGATACTGCATCGCACATCTGCATGCAGCATTTTCGTAGCCAAGTACGGTTTGATATCAAACAAGACGACTCTCCCGTCACCATTGCCGATAAAGCAGCCGAAAAAGCGCTGCGCGATATTCTTGCTGAACGCTTTCCAAAACATGCAATCTATGGCGAAGAGCAAGGTCACAGTAAAGGTGACGGCGGTACCTGGGTTATCGATCCTATCGATGGCACCAAAAGTTTTTTATTGGGTAATCCATTATTCGGTTGTTTGGTCGGATTTGTTGAGGATGATGTAGTCCAGGCGGGTGGATTAGCCATGCCGGCACTCAACGAAATATGGACGGCAGACCGAACGGGTCCAACTTTGTTAAATGGCAAACTCTGCCAAGTAAGTCAATGCAAGCAATTAGACAAGGCTAATATCTTAACCTCATCACCCGACTTCTTTAATCCCGAGGAGTTTAAACAGTTCGAACAACTCAGTGAAAACACCCGTTATCGTCGTTATGGTGGCGATTGCTATACCTATGCGATGCTAGCCGGGGGTTGGGTCGATCTTGTTGTAGAATCTGGGTTGTTTCCATTTGATTATCTCCCCTTAGTACCTATTGTCGAGCAAGCAGGTGGTGTTATTAGCGATTGGCAAGGCAATGCCCTCAACTTACAGTCAGGACCGCAAGTGATCGCCTCAGCCACACCTGAATTACATGAAGCAGCTCTGGCTTCACTGAATTGAAACTCTAACCCAGTTAATTCTGTGATGATGCCCCTAGTACCTAGTCGCCTATTGAATTATGAAGTCACGCCTTGAATGGCATGTGCCGCACTTGATTGGTACAATTCATTTTACTAAAGCTAGCCACATAAAAAACCAATGACAATTCAAAATACAGACATTACAGCCGTCATTTTAGCCGGCGGTATGGGACGACGCATGGGCGGCCTCGATAAGGGCTTGATCGAATTTGACGGGCGCTTGCTAGTCGAAATCTTAATCGACAAGTTACAAAAGCAAAATGTCAATATCATCATCAATGCCAATCGCAATCAGTCAGTTTATGAGGATTATGGGTTTCCGGTTATCAGCGACCAACTCAGTAACCATCAGGGTCCTCTGGCTGGTTTTGCTAGCGCTATGGGGGCAGTTGACAGTCAGTATATTCTGACCCTACCCTGCGACAGCCCATTGCTGAGTGATCAATTTGTTGCGCGTTTCATCGAATGTCACAACTTGCCTGAAAACAAGAGTGCCCCAATTAGCGTTGCCGACGATGGAGAGCGCTTACAACCTGTACATGCGCTAGTCGATGTTGATTTACTTGCAAACCTGAATGCGTTTCTTGACAGTGGCGAACGAAAAATTGATCGATGGTATGCGCAGCATCGATTTAACCGAGTCGATTTTTCAGACCAGCGTGAAATATTTAAAAATATTAACACTCCTGAAGACCAACAAAACTTGGCTCTTGATAAATTAGGGAAATAGTCAAAGTTATGATTTCTGCCAATATTCCCGTTATCGGTTTCAGTGCCTACAGTGGAACTGGAAAAACAACCCTGCTCAAAAAAATTATACCTCTGCTAAAGCAACGCAAGTTGAGATTAGCCGTTGTCAAACATGCGCATCACCATTTTGACCTTGATCAACCGGGTAAGGACAGCTACGAAATACGTAAGTCTGGCGCGGATCGCACCATTATCTGTACAACAACTCGGATGGCACAGATAACCGAATTTCCGACACCTGAACATGAGCCATCATTACAAGATATTATCAATACGCTTAATCCAAATGAGTTTGATTTGGTATTAGTCGAAGGCTATAAGCACATTCCATTTACTAAAATTGAGTTGCATCGTTCAGAATTAAACAAACCCTACCTCCATCCTAACGATCCAAATATCATAGCCATTGCCTGCGACGGCCCCCTACCCGAATCTTCTAATATTTCAGTTTTAGACATTAACGATATTCAGCGTATTGCTCATTTTATTTATCAGCGCGTTTACTTAAAAACGCACTAATTACAAAACCAGCTAAATTCACACTGTCAAAATAACGCCAATCAATGCACTGGTCGCGAGCACTGCCAGAATATTCCAGTGGTAACGAAAAATAAGCAAAGCGCATATCCCCGACAGCAAAACTACGCGCCAGTCGATCGAACTAAAAATAGGTACTAAAGTTTTAAATGGCCCATAGGTTTCAGTTTCAACATCTTTAAACAATACCTGTAATGAAAACCACAGAGATAGGTTTAAAATAACTCCAACAACAGCAGCAGTTATTGCAGCTAGAGCACTTTTTAATCGCGGCTGATCACCGATCCATTCTAGATAAGGCGCACCCGCGAATATCCACATAAAGCAAGGCACGAAAGTAACCCATAAAGTGACTAACGCGGCGGAAAAACCGAGCATCAAGCCACCTTGACGATAACCGGCAATAAAACCAACGAACTCTGTGACTAAAATTAATGGTCCGGGTGTAGTCTCAGCGAGTCCTAGGCCATCCATCATTTCACCTGCTGTTAGCCAGCCAAATTGATTTACCACGTCTTGTGCGAGATAAGCGAGAACGGCATAGGCACCACCAAAAGTAACAACAGCGAGCTTTGAGAAAAATTCGCCTATTTGAATCAGTATTGGTAAATCGAAAAAGTAATCAATAGCGACAATCGGTAGCCACCAGATTAGTAACCAGAAAACTACTGTGATTAAAGTGCTGGGTAACAAGCTTCTGAGTGGCTGAGTGATTTTTTCAGTTTGCATCCTTGCTAGGCCATGCGACGAATCATGTGATGGGTCAGCTATACCCTCTGATTTTGCGCCACCTAAAAAGCCATATCCTGCCGAAAGTGCAATAACCAAAGGATAGGGTATTTCAAGTAAAAAAAGACCAATAAAAGCAAAGGCAGCAATAAGCCAGTGCTCTGTTAAATGGAGTGCTTTTTTTGCAACGCGAAACAGAGCTTCGACGACAACGATTAAAACCGCAGCCTTGATACCTAGAAATATTGCGACCGTCAGAGGTAAATCACCAAACGTGACATAAATTACTGCCAATCCCAGAACGATGACTGCACCGGGTAACACAAACAGTAACCCAGCCATCAGACCACCCAGAGCGCCCTGTATTTTCCAACCAGCATAGGTCGCTAACTGCATTGCCTCCGGCCCTGGAAGCAGCATGCAAAAACCAAGCGCATTTAGATATTGCTTTTCATTTAACCAGCCTTTTTGTTCCACCACCATTCGATGCATGAGTGCGATTTGAGCGGCAGGACCTCCAAATGATAAAACACCTATTTTTGCCCATATCCAGAATGCTTCAACGTAACTCGGCTGTCTCGGACTGAAGGAATTTTGTCGATCAATTTTACTATTCATGTCCTAGTTTTTGAGTGTTTGAGTGGGGTAATATTGAGTCTCATTAGCCACATCTGTGAGTAAATTTGATCAAATGACGACTCAAAGTATTTTTATTCGACGTAGCCACGATCCAAAATAATAGTAGATTAAAGTTAAAATCTTCCGTTGGCGCTTCGCTAATACTAATCACCCAACTTCTCTTTAGAAATTAATATGAAGAAGCGAAAAATAATCATCAATGCAGAAGGCCGCCAGACCTATTCATTTTATTTCCCCAGCATAATCATCTTCTGCTGGGTGCAAAAAATGATTAGTTTAATTAAGTTATTTTTAATTAATTCTCTAGGAGTCTGCCAGGCTTAGGATTAATCTTCAGCGAAAAGGCCGTTTTGGTTGGGTTTTATTTAACCGTTAAAACCGCATCACCCAGCACATCAAAATCAGGCGTAATACCCAGTCCAGGACGGTCAGCTGCTGTCATTCTGCCATTCACTCGCTGTGGTGCGCCATCAGCTATAGTAACCGTGCCGTAACTATTGAAGTCAGTAGCAGAAAAGCAAAACTCTTCTGGGGTTGATCGAGCCAAATGAGCTATCGCTGCAGTGGTAATATCGCCACCCCAGGTATCTTCTATGGTCATTGGAATACCGCTACTAACACATAAATCACGCATTAATTTAGCATTAGTCAGTCCGCCAACCTTAGATATTTTGAGATTAATAACGTCCATTGCATCTTCTGCGATGCCTCGAATAAGGGTGCCGGTGCCATCGATGACTTCGTCAAGAATAAAGGGTAGCGACGTGCGCCTGCGAATCGAAACGCTCTCCTCATAGGTCATGCAAGGCTGCTCGATATAAACGTCAAGATTTGCTACCGCATTGACAACTCGAGCCGCCTCATGTCGAGTCCAACCTGTATTCGCATCTGCTACCAGTAGATCTGAAGGTTTGAGAACAGCGCGTGTCGCGTGAATTCGTTCAATATCATCATTGGCGTTGCCACCTACTTTGAGTTGGAACTTGGTGTAGCCTTCGGCTGCATAACCTTCGATCTTGGCCGACATTTTTTCTGGACTTTCCTGACTAATAGCACGATATAGTGCAACATCATCTTGGGCTGCACCGCCGAGTAAGGCATAAACAGGTTGTCCCGTTACTTTACCGAGCAAGTCCCAACAAGCAATATCAATAGGTGCTTTTGCATAAGGGTGCCCTCGCAGAGCAGCATTCATCGTGCGATTAATCTGACCAATATTAAGTGGATCCTGGCCAATCAAGTGAGGTGCTAACTCTGATAATCCAGCGCGAACACCTAGGGCGTATGAGGGCAAATAAGCAGAGCCCAAAGGACAGCATTCGGCGTAGCCTGTAATACCTTCGTCCGTTTCGATGGCAACGACAGTGCTATCAAAAACGTCAACAAAGTTTCCGTTAGACCAACTATAACGTCCTTCTTTTAGTGGTAGATCAACTTGCCAAGCTTTGATCGCTGTAATTATCATAGAGTCTTCTCTGCTTATTTAACTTTGGATAAGAATTTTTGTAGGTGTTCAGATTTTGGATGGGTAAAAAATTCTTCTGCCGATTCGATTTCATCAATCACGCCTTCATGGAAGAAAGCCACTCGATCAGATACTTCTCGAGCAAAACCCATTTCGTGAGTCACACATATCATCGTCATGCCTTCTTTGGCGAGTAAACGCATCGTATCGAGGACTTCGCCCACCAGCTCGGGATCTAGTGCGGAAGTGGCTTCGTCAAATAACATATAACTGGGTTCCATCGCTAACGCACGAGCAATCGCTAGACGTTGTTGTTGTCCCCCAGATAAGGCAGATGGAAAACTGCTTAATTTGTCACCGAGACCAACATGGCGTAATTGCTTTTCAGCAATATGATTGGCTTCTTGTTGCGACATTTTGCGCACAATTTTTGGTGATAAGGCCACATTTTCAAGAACCGTTAAATGCGGAAAACTGTTCCACTGCTGGAACACCATGCCCAGGTTTTGTCGTACCACATTGATGTCAGTATCTTTAGCATGTATGTCAATACCATCGACATGAATAGTACCTTGTTGAATGAGCTCTAAACCATTAATACAATACAGCAGCGTTGACTTGCCTGACCCTGATGCGCCGATGACGCTAAGGACTTCTCCCTTAGGCACTTTCAGATCAATGCCTTTCAATACATGAAGGTCACCAAAATTTTTGTGCAGTCCACGAATTTCAATCATTTTTTCCACCTCGCTTCTAAACGAGAAGCATAGAGTGATATGGGATAAGAGAGTGCAAAGTAAAACGCACCCGCAATGGCCAGAATTAGGATTATTTCCTGTGTGCGAGTCATTAAGATTTGTGACGCTTTTAGTAATTCGACATAACCAAGCACTGAAACAAGCGCACTATCTTTCATTACTCCTAGTGCAACACCGACCCAAGCAGGGAAAACCGCTCGTAGGCCAATAGGCCAAACAACGTAAACCATATCCTGCCAGTAGGTCATACCAAGGCTACGCGCCGCTCTTCGCATAGGTAACCCAACAGCCTCGATACCACCACGGGCCACATAAGCGACGTTAGCGGCTGTATAAACAGATAATATAATCAGCCCAGCACCAAAAGGATCAAGCCGAATACCGAGTAACGGTACAAAGTTGAAGAATAATACAAGTTGAATTATCAGCGGCACCGAGCGGAATATATCCAGTATTGGTCCTAAGGTATAAGCGCCAATATTTTTGGTGACACTGAGCAGCCATCCCATGGCTATGCCCAGAACGGTGCCGATACTAATGGCTAGGGCTGAAATCCACAGCGAACGTAACGCAGCTTCACCCATAAAGAGTAGGTCGTTTGGCGTGAACCCTGAAAAGAATGTTTCTGACGGCTGCATACGTTAGTGCTCCATTAGTATCTAAACAGGCGTGAAGCGAGTAATCGTGAAATCCCTAAAATAATTCTCACGATAATGTAATAGATGACAGCAGTAACAGCAAAATACTCAAAAATCCGAAAGGTCTTTGAGGCATAAAATTGAGTCTCACCCGATAATTCACGAAATCCCACCAACATGCCTAGCGACGACATCAGCACCGCCCAAACCATTTGATTGGTCATCGGATGATAAACAACCCGCAAAACTTGGGGAATAATGATTCGAATGTAAGCTTGAAAAGCAGTCATTCCTAAGCTTCTTGATGCTCGCAATTGGGTGTCGGGTATTGCGTTAAAACCACCACGAAAATTCTCAGCCAAGTAGCCGGCATTGTTGAAGGTGAGTGCAACCAGAACGATAAAATAGGGGCTGAAGTGAATCCCAAAAGCCCCTAAACCAAATCCAAAAAAGAATAGCTGGAAGAGTGCCGGCGTGTTTCGCGCTAACTCAACCCAACTAGTAGCAAACCAGCGTAACGGGCCGGTCATATGAATTCTGATCAGGGATAATCCCAGTCCAATGGTTATACCGAGCACCATTGAAATTGCGGCAACCTCAAGCGTTAACACTGCAGATTGTAATAATTCAGGCAGCGCCTTGAAGACCGGCCTCCAATGAAAATTATAATTCATATGGCTATCTCACTTAACCATAAAAGGCCGACTAACAAGCCGGCCTTTTATGTTATTACATCTACTTAGTAAAGAACGCCAGGAATACGGAGTTCAGGTGCTTCGCCACCAACATACTGATCCCAGAGCTCAGCATAACGACCAGAACGTACCTGATGAGTAACGAAAAGGTTCAGATAGTTTAACCACGTCACGTCAAGACGAGGACCAACAACTGACGTGTAATCTGTGCCCCAAGGCATGCGTGGACCAGCCAAAATAGTCTCATATTGCTGAACTATAGGTAACACAGCGGTATTAGTCGTAATACCAACATCGGCCTTACCCTGTGATACAGCGAGGAAAACTTGATTCTCAGACTGATATCCTTGATAGTTTGCTTCAACACCCCATTTTTTGGCGATTTTCAGCCATTCTTGCTCAGGTATCGTTCCAATCGCTGCCGCTACTTTCTTGTTGCGCATGTCTTCGACCGTTTTAATACCACTATCCTTGTTCACAACAGCTTGAGCATAATAAATAGCATAAGGTATAGAAAAACCGACGGTTTTGGCGCGAGCCAGTGAATCAGAGGTACCACCAAAAACGACGTCCGCACGATTACCAACAATAGATGGCAAGCGTTCAGCCCAAGTGACAGGTAATATTTCGAATTTGACTTCTAATGCCTTCGCAAGGTCTTTGCAGTATTCAACGTCAAATCCGGCGGGATTGTTATTTGCATCACGATAACCAATAGGCGGGAAGTCGAGCACGACACCACAACGCAATACGCCTTCGTCAATGACGTCATCGAGCTTGTCAGCCGATGCATTGCCGACACTACCCAGCAGTATGACTGCCGTAGTTAACGGTATAAATAATTTAGATAATGACTTCATGTAAACTTCTCTCCACAGTGAATTTTTAGCACAAATAAACGCCTGATAGGGAGCTTCGTGCATGTTAAATATTTGAACACACTTTGTCGACAAAAACAAATTCCAAAAACATACAGCATAGTAAGCATTAATATGATGCAGGGTATTTAACACGCTGACTAAGCATCCATTTAATTGTATAAACGTGTTCTAACGCTTAATAGTTCAGAATGCTTTGATAGACGCTAAAGAACACATCGACGATAACTTATAATTGTTGAGCGAGGCCAATCTAAAAATAAGACGCTATTTGTGTTTTGCTAAAGCGAAACACTGAAATCGCTTGTATTCCGTGACCCCAGGTAGTCTAGAAATCGCTGTTGCATTTCTAAAGTATGTTCGCCAGCAAGGCGCTCTGCCAGGTCGACATCCTGAGCCTCAATGGCATCAATCAATATATCGTGTGCATCACACAACTCTGCTGGCAATGTGTCGTTATAGGATTTGAAGTACAGTCTGAGTGATCGTCGTCCATCATCAAGTAAGCGACTGTAAATATGCTCAAGATAACGATTTTTGCCAGCGTGTGCGATAGCAATATGGAATTCGCGATTGCATAGAATCATTCCCAGAGCGTCTCCTTGTTGGACGAATTGAGCGAACTTTAACTGCTCTGCACGAATGCGCTTAAGATCATTATTATTTCTAAATTTGGCCGCTAATCGAGTCACTGCTCTTTGCACAATATCGAGTGCATCAACATATTGTGGAAATTCCTCTATCCTCAGGGGGGCAACAATCGTTCCTTTATTGGGCAATGTTTGTAACAGTGATTCAGAAACAAGCCGCACCATTGCTTCGCGCACAGGTGACCGTGATACACCAAAGCGCTTTGCCAAACTCGACTCATCGACTAATTCGCTAGGTTCCAGGATCAGGGAAAGAATTTCATCTCGTAGCGTTTCATAAATAGCAACTGCACCGAATCCTTTGGCCATCTTTTGTGTTCCGTTCTGCGTTTTTTTAAGAATAGATTTAACTGTCATTTTTATATTTGAATGATTTCAGGTCGTTATCATTCCATTTATTCAAGTTGAATTCAACATAGCTTTTGGTTAGTATTATTCGTGTATACAATTTGTCGGCACTATTGAGCTGCGGATATTAACCAAATCTAGACTGATCCGAGATATAAAATGAAATTTAGAGGAATCTATACACCTATTGTTACACCGTTTCATGAAGATGGTTCTATCGATTGGGATGGCTATGCGAATGTTATCGAATGGCAAATTGCCAATGGTGTTGCCGGCATCATTGTTGGCGGTTCTACGGGTGAATTCTACGCGATGACTAAAGAGGAGCGCATTCAACAGTTTAAGTTCGCGGCAGAGCGCATCAATAAGCGCGTAACATTCATGGCTGGTGTCAACGACATTTTGGTAAGCGAATGTTTATCTATCAGTGCTGCAGCACGTGATGCCGGTGCGGATGCCTTATTAGTAGCAGCACCACCTTACTCATTACCGTCTGAAAGTGAACTCGCAGTTCATGTTTTAAAAATTGCTGATGCAACCGGTTTACCTATCATGCTTTATAATTATCCTGGCAGAACCGGCGTCGAAATGGGTGAAGAATTTCTGACTGCAGTTTCTAAAAACCCACTGGTCTGTGCGATTAAAGAATCAAGCGGTGACTATACCCGAATACCTTATCTGACTCGTAACTTCCATAATATCCAGCTGGTAGTTGGTGGCGAAGAGCAAGTACTAGAGTTTGCAGCCTGGGGATCTAAAGCCTGGGTTTGTGCTACCGGTAATTTTTTCCCCGCCGAATGTGTCAAACTAATGGACACTGTGGCCAACGGCAATTTCGCACTAGGCCGTGCGTTGATGGCAGCCCTTATGCCGACCATGAGTACGCTTGAACAGAGTGGAAAGTTCGTTCAGAGCATTAAAGAAGGCTGTCGATTACAGGGCCGTCCTTGTGGTATTGTCCGTCCACCCATGCAGGCATTGGATAGCGCAATGCAACAGCAAGTTGCGGCCACTATAACCGAGGCACGTGACGTGCTTCACTCACTGCTAAAAGCTTAAAGGCGGCACGTCATGACAACATTACTTAGTAAAGATCAGTATGCGGCTATTGCCGCTGACCTAACCTTCCCCGTAAAAGCATTTATCGACGGTCAGTATCAACCATCAAAAACTGGAAAAACGCTAGAGACCATAAATCCAGCGACAGGTGAAATGCTGGCAAATGTATCTGCTTGTGATGCAAGCGATGTTGATTATGCAGTCGACGTTGCGCGAAAAGCCTTTGATGGTGGCGAATGGTCACGCAAACATCCTAGCGAAAGAAAGGCTGTATTATTAAAACTAGCGCAGCTCATTGAAGACAACCAGAACGAACTGGCAGTGCTCGAAAGCCTGGAAAGTGGTAAGCCAATCAGTGAGTGCCAATTAACCGACCTGCCTGAAACCATTAGCACTATTCGTTGGCATGCTGAGGCAACCGACAAACTATATGATCAGATATCACCTTCGAATGAAGAGGGTATCGGACTTATAGTGCGTGAACCACTAGGTGTTGTTGGTTGTGTTTTACCATGGAACTTCCCACTGATGATGTTAGCCTGGAAGATGGGCCCTGCTCTGGCTGGTGGTAACAGCCTCATTGTTAAACCGGCTGAGCAAACATCAATGACGGCACTTTACATTGGTGAGCTTGCCAATCAAGCAGGTATACCGGCTGGCGTACTGAATATACTGCCAGGTATGGGTCCTGATGTCGGGGAACCGATGGGACGTCACAATGGCATCGATGCCATTTCTTTCACTGGGTCGACCGAGGTAGGCCGCCTCTTTCTTCAATTTTCTGCACTCAGTAACATGAAAAAAATTGTGTTGGAATGCGGCGGCAAAAATCCAGCGGTTGTCTTGTCTGACGCAGATAACTTGGAGAGTGTTGCCGAACATGTTGTTTACGCTGCATTATGGAATATGGGACAAAACTGTACCGCGAACTCACGGCTCATCGTGCACAAAGATGTCAGCGAAGAATTACTGCAACTTGTGACGGTTAAACTTGCCGATTGGAAAACAGGCGACCCTATGGATCCCGCTAATCAGTTGGGTGCCATTATTTCGCGTGAACAATACGATAAAATTTTGGGCTATATCGATTCAGCTAAAAAAGAAGGCGGCAAACTGATCCATGGTGGCAATGCGATTGAAGCAGGAAAAGGCTTATTCATCGAACCAACATTATTCGCCAATGTCACTGCCGATATGACCATTGCTCAAGAAGAAATCTTTGGTCCTGTTTTTGCTATGATGGTAGTCGATAGTGATGCAGCTGCGATCAAGCTGGCCAATGAAACCTGCTATGGCTTACAGGCATCGTTATTCACATCTAATGTAACCAAAGCGCATAAATATGGCCGCGCTCTGCAAGCGGGGACTGTGAGCGTAAACTGCTATGCTGAAGGTGACATTACAACCCCATTTGGTGGCTATAAACTGTCGGGGTTTGGCGGGCGTGATAATTCTCTGATGGCACATGATCAATACACAGAAGTGAAAACGATCTGGATTGATATTAGTGCCGATATTTCAGACCAATAGTTTTACTCGATAGCTTGAATAAAACAGGTGCCAATATTTTTAATAACGATAGTGGCATCTGCTCTCATTTAATTTAGGTATTGAATAAAAGCATTTCCTTTGCAACGTCCCTTTTAAGGCAAGCAAAGTTCAATATTGGTGATCAAGAGGACCTAATCAGATGCGCTGGAAAAAAACCATCACAATGGTCGAAGCCCATGCCGAGGGTGAAGTTGGACGCATCGTCACGGGTGGCGTAATCGACATCCCCGGCAAGACTATGCTGGACAAGATGAATTACATTAACCAGGTTGATGATAGTTTACGCCGTTTCCTCGTATTTGAACCGCGCGGCTACGCACAAATGTCTACCAACCTTATATTCCCTCCAACGCATCCTGACGCCGACATTGGCTTTGTTATATTGCAAGGTGATAAAGCGCATGCGATGTCAGGCTCAAATTGTATTTGTCTGGTAACGGTAATGCTTGAGACGGGTATGATCGAGATGAAAGAGCCAGAAACAACGATCACGATTGAAACTCCAGCAGGATTGGTTAAAGCACGAGCCACCTGCCATGACGGCAAATGTGAGAGAGTTACTCTATCGATGACGCCTTGTTATGTCGATAAGCTCGATGCGGTTGTCGAAGTCGAAGGGCTCGGCAGGATCACGGTTGATATTGCTTTTGGTGGCATCTTTTATGCTTTGGTCGACCCGACCCAATTTGATTTAGCAATATCGCCAAAAAATGCTCGAAAATTAGTCGACATAGGCAGTCGCATACAACGGGCTGTGAATCAGCAGCTCGATATTCGTCATCCAGCCTTACCTGGTTTGGAAGGTATTTCATACACCATGTTTACTGGCTTTGACGATGATGGTGCGATGAAAGGCGCTACTATTCTTCCACCTGGTCGTATTGATCGCTCGCCTTGTGGAACGGGTAACTCGGCACGTGCCGCGGTCATGACTGCTCGTGGTCAAGTCACTATAGGTGAAACCAAAATCGCCAGGTCAATCATTGACAGTGAGTTTCAGGTGCAGGTGGAAGCGCAGAAAGAAATCAACGGTCAACTGTGCGTGTTACCGATAATTTCAGGTCGAGGCTGGATACACGGTATCCATCAAATTGGCGTTGACCCAAGTGACCCTTATCAGCAAGGTTATAAGGTATCTGATTGTTGGGGTGATGCATTTGATCTGCTCAATTGATCTATTCCATTTAGTGGCTCAATTAAGGCTCTGTCATTCAGGATTCTTTGAATGAATGACAGACCATTCCCATCAGGCGCGTCAATCGCCATTGTTGGCGCTGGTATCATCGGCGTTGCCAGCGCTTTTGAATTATCACGACGGGGTTATCAAGTCACTGTTTATGATGATAGCCCCGTCGGGGAAGGTGGGCCCTCAATTGCTAATGCAGGGCATGTCGTTGGCTCCGATATTTATCCATTAAGCACACCGGGTATTCACTGGAAGGCACTCAAAATGCTTATGAATGCTGACGCACCACTGAAGATACCACTAAGAGATGCACTGGCTCAGATACCTTGGTTCTGGCGGTTTTGGCGAACCTCACAAGGCAAACGTTTTTTGACCGCAACACAGGCACTCAGTTATCTATCTAATCATGCACTGACTGATGTTCAGACCATGTTCGAATCGGCTAATATGGCTGACAAGGTAACACTGAAATCCTGTGCATTCCTATACGATACCGAAGCTAGCTTTAATGCCAGTCAACCGTCCTGGGCCGAAAAAATAACCATCGGGATTGATAGCGACCCAATGACTGAAGCACAAATCCGAAGTCAAATACCGCTGGTATCGGATGATTTCAAACTGGGCGTTTTATCGCACAATTGGGCCATAGTAAGCGACCCGTTAGAGGTAGTTCAATCATTGTCTGAAGCCTCAAAAGTTAACGGTGTCGAATTTAAATCGACACGAATAGAGAATCTGGATGAATTAAAAGATTCGGTTCAATTGCAAACAACAGCAGGCTGGTTTAACCACGATGGGGTAATTATTGCAGCCGGTGTTCATTCGAAAAAAATCGCTCAAAAATGTGGCGATTTTTTACCAGTTACCGCAGAACGAGGCTATAACATCACCTTGCCAACACCAGAAAAAATACTCCAACGGCCTTTGGTATTTGCCGACCGAGGCATAGTTGCCACCCAGTTAAGCAGTGGCCTTCGCATTGGTGGTTGGGCCGAATATGCACCATCGCACCGGCCTGCAAACCAAGCCTATTTCAAATCTATCGCGCGCATTTCGGCAGAACTATTCCCTGCAACCAATTTCGAAAATGCAAAGTTCTGGATGGGCAGTCGTCCCTCAATGCCTGATTCGGTTCCCGTTATTTCAAAATCAGCAAAATCAAAGAGAATTTTCTATAATTGTGGGCATGGCCATTATGGCCTATCGTTTGCTTCAAGCTCGGCACGAATCCTGAGTGATTTAATCTCTGGGGAAAACTTTGAAGATGCTTATCATTACTACTCAATTCAGCGCTTTTAAATTCATAACCTTATTCGTGACTTTTAAT